>Ga0247611_10004740_pt1 | contig 18585 bp, 16 predicted proteins | sample 177DNAGHGhighgp2_FD_192422 | JGI IMG/M metagenome (GOLD analysis project Ga0247611, IMG submission 192422) | Sheep rumen microbial communities from Palmerston North, Manawatu-Wanganui, New Zealand - 1770 DNA GHGhigh gp2 | ecosystem: Host-associated > Mammals > Digestive system > Stomach > Rumen... | reverse complement strand
CATCACTCCGGCACGGCTCCAAAACCCATGAATGGTGGAGATGTCGCTGTAGCCGACAATCCACTTCCTGGCAGCCTTCACTTCGTCGAAAGGGAGCTGGTCTATGAGTTGGATGGTGCCATAGCCGCCGCGATTGCAGAGGATAGCCTTGATGCTTGGGTCACTCAAAGCCCAGCGGATATCACTCACACGCTCTTCTACCGCTCCGCCTATTTTGCCGTCCAGCACCTTGTCAACATTGGGACCGATGACGGGTTCAAAGCCCCATGAGCGAACCACGTTGGCTGCTTTCTCTATAGTCTCTATCGGCGTGAAGTACGAGGGCGAGATCATTGCCACCCTGTCACCCGCCTTCAGATTGTCGGGCTTCGCGCAGTTCAGTACCATCTGCTCTTCAGGAGTCGGCACTACAACAATGTCATCGTCATCCTTACTGCACGATGTCAATGTCATGGTAGCCATCATGGCAACCACAGTCATTAATATAAGCTTCTTCATCTGAATATGCATTCTAAATCCCCATAGCTTTAACGAGCTTGTCCAGCTCAGGGTTCTCTTCTGGTGACGTTACATTGAGCGCACCATCATCTGGAGCTTCGAATGTCACACTGGGAGCAGCCCCGGCATTGTGGGCCTTTTCTATGTATTCCTTCACTTCGGTCTCATTCATGCCGTTCATAACTAGAGCTGCAAAGATGCAACTCATCACATCGGTTTTGAGACCATTCTTCTTCATATCCTGGAGTTGCTCTTTCGTGAGAGTACATTCCAAAGTATAATATTTGATGGCCATGTTGCCACCAATCTCATTGGCAATATCAGCCAATTGTACCTTATACGGGTCTTGTCTCTTATTCATCGTTGTCATATTCATCTTCTACAGATTTTATACTTGTACCACAACTGACGATGGCATAAAATACGATAACTACTACTGCTATAATGATGAACCAGATCATAGAAACCTTTCTATGTTATTACCAATTCGGTGGCAATACGATATTCTCCACGTCGTGAGCCTTCTCGAACAGCGGAGAAATCTCATTATCGGTGAATCCTGCGATGCCACAGCCGATGCGAGTAACGAGGAAAGTAAGATTCTTGTTTTCCTTGGCGAACTCGATGAACTCATCCACGTAGGGCTTGATGGTTTCTACCCCACCCTGCATCGTTGGGATGGCATAACTCTGACCTTGCAGACCCACGCCCTGGCCCATGATGGCTCCAAACTTGCGGTAGGCGATATACGCCGCACCACCGCCGTGCATACCTTTGAGATTGCTGCCAAACACAAAAATCTCGTTCGGCTGCAGTTCCGTAATAAACTCTGGTGTAGTACGTTTCGTTTCCATATTCATTTTATGATGATGCGATTATATAGTCTGATTGCATCCTGCATGATGTCATAGTGGTCAAATGCCAGATGTGGTAAATCTGACAGTGACCACCACTCAGCTTTGGCAGCATCATCCTGGCCAGTGACGGCAATAGGTTTATCGATGATGGTCAGATAAGCAACAGTGATGGTTCTCCCTCTTGGGTCACGATCAACCTTGGAGTACGCTCCAATCTGATGAACATCCGATACTTGAAGTCCCGTTTCTTCCTCCAGTTCCCTGATGGCACACTGTTCCGTTGTCTCATCCATATCCATGAAACCACCGGGAAATGCCCATGCGCCCTTGAAAGGAGGATTCCCTCGCTGGATAAGTAGCACCTTGGGCTCTGCCTCCCTCGTTATTACAATACAGTCAGCCGTAACAGCCGGTCTTGGATATTTATAAGTATATGCCATATCGATAAATTACAATTCCTTGAATGCCTCCAGCAGCATTTTCATGCCCTCTATGGCAGTGGTTTTGAAGTGGGTGAAGCCCAAATGCGTGCATTGCTCCATTTCTCCTGGGTCTATCACGAACTTTGGCACTTCATGATGGGCATAGTTGATGAACCCTGCCGCCGGATAGACCTTCAGCGAGGTGCCGATGACCACGAAGATGTCGGCCTTGCTCACGATATCAACAGCTACATTCATGCTATCGATATACTCGCCAAACATCACGATATAGGGCCGCAGTTGTGAACCGTCCTCTGCCTTGTCCCCCACTCTAATGGGCGTTGTCAGCGGATATTCCTTCACACATGTCGTGCGGTTATCCATCGAGCAGACCTTGCTCAGTTCCCCATGCAGATGGATGACCCGTGTCGAGCCAGCCCGTTCATGCAGGTTATCCACATTCTGCGTGATCACCGTCACCTCATGCTCTTTCTCCAGCTCTGCTATCATGCGGTGAGCATCGTTCGGCTCCACCTCGGCCAGCTTTTTCCGCCTCCAATTATAGAAGTCAAGGCACTTCTGCGTCTCATTATAGAGGGCATCCGTACTGGCCAGGTGAACCCACTCCTCGTTAGTCCACATGCCATCCTTACCACGGAAAGTACTCAATCCGCTTTCAGCACTAACGCCCGCACCTGTCAGAAATACTATATGTTGTCGAGTCATAATTATAATATTTGAGTGTCTACTTGTTAGAAGGCTTTACCTGTAATAATCTCTGAGAGTCATATAGGAAAAGATAGTCAGGACAATATTCTCCTCTCGTTTTGTTATACCCATAGACCATAGTAAGAGGTACAGCCATGTTGGGCTTGATACGTTTGAGATGAACATACCCAAACAGATCTGACCAGAATAAGCTCCCATTAGGATACAAGATGTTGTCATCGGCGAGCAGGGCCACATTGTCGTGGATATACTGTTGCATGTTAGCTTTGTCGAATCCGTCAAGTTCTTGAATGGCTCTATCTAATCGTTTGAAAACACTTGCAGGAGTATTCTCGTCAATTTTCGTTTCAAGAGCTTTTCGTATTGTCATTAGAGACGCAGCTTTATAATTTGATGCCCAGTCTTTGTAATCACGATTACCCATATTTATCCAGTCACAAATTGAAAACACAGCAAGACATAGTTCAAAAGCGTACTGCTTGTAGGACTCATTCTTTTTCTTTATGACACTGTTTTCTTCTTCCAGCACAGTAGATTTCATCAGATATAATGCGAAAAGAGAGGTCAGGCGGTAGAAATATTCCGTAGCAGTCTTTCGAAACGTAGCCGACCTTTTCAACTCGATAAGTGAACGCTCTTCGTTTCCACCTGTGTCGAGAATATACCTATAGCTGAATGTCCTATAAAGGAAGAAAATGGCAGTCATATATTTCTTCAATGTTTCCATCAGATGGATGTCATTGTGAACCGTCTTACTTGACAATGCAACACTTTCAAGATGAGTGATGTATTTATCAAACATTTTGCTTATCCTTTGTTCAGTCTCTAAAGCGTTCTTTTGAGATCTGACAGCAGTCTTTTGGGACTTTACTTTCTCCCTACCTTCGGATTTTCGAACATCTTCCGTTTCTTCTTCATCAATATCCTCATCCTCTTTCTCTTTTGAGCTTCTGGAGATATATGAAATCATACTGTCAAGAGCATTGAAGACTGGGATGCCGTTTTCTCTCCTTTACGCATACCCCTGTCGCCAGTAATACCTGTACCGTCATCTTTCAAATAGTCGGCAACAGAACTAAAAGTGTGACCGTCTTTGTCCTCATTCGTTTTCTCAACAATGATTTCAGAACCACTCTTTGCAGACAGCTTTGTTTCCGCATCATTCAGGATTTGTTCTATAAATCTAAGAACCTCCCCATTTATGAACTTACCAGACTCTATTTCACGATACCTTTTCCGTTTATATTCAGATTCTGGAGAAGGATTATTAACTTCCATAATCTCGGTAGGTATAACAAATTGGCGGTTGGAGATTAGCTCTCCTTTGCTATTTGTAATCTCGACATAGAGCGGATTTATTGGGTCTTTAAACGTGCCACTGACTTTGCTAACTTCAGTTCTTATTCTCTTTTGTACAACATGTAGAGGTCTACGATTACCGGAATAGAAAGTTATAATCACATCAACCACATCAGCAGAATTGTCTATAGTGAGATCATAGTTGTTATACAAATAAGCAGCTTCTTTGACCCATAGAGTAATTGGCACACGACTACTTGAGTCATCTTGTTTTTCTGCCTGTTCGATTTCATTTGGACCAACAGGTTCTGACAGGGTAAATCCTGTCATCTTGAAATAATCTATAGTAGCTGATTTGAATCCGACACTGGCCTCGTGGTTTGTTGGCATAACCCCAGGGATGCCAAATGCAGCTACTGATGCGTTAGCACTCCCACATAGCATATAATGATTAGTCTCTCCATCAAAGAAAAAGCATTTTGAATGGAAGTAGTCTTGGTATTTTTTGCCCGATTCCTTAGCTATTTTATCCCATTTATAGAGTTTGACATAATCAGGGATATTACTTGGTTTGGGCAAAGAACCAAATCCTTCTTCGACAATAAGCCGAATCTCTGAGGGCTTATATTGATTATACAAAGCTTTTATGAGTTCGGCTTTGCTATCATAGAATGGCGACATGACAGTTATTGTCTTTATAGTGTCGTTACCTATCCATTCTGTGCATTGGTTATAGAGAGAAGTTGACTGATTGGTGAAGAATCTGATACTTTCCTCCCCAATGAAATGCTCTGTAGTAGGTTCATTATAATCATTTTTGAGAAGATCGCAGTTTGCTTCTATAGAGTAGATAATGTTGTCGGCCTCTTCTCCGAGTCCTTGATAGAGGTCCTTCAGATAACTCCAAACGTTGCGTATGAATGGATATGATGGGCTATCAATACTTTCAACCATGACAGGTGACCATACTTCGAGGTTTCTTCCATGTCCCATAACAGTCAGGTTCCCTGATCCAACAAGAACCAAAACACTTTCCCTACCGGCATAAAACTGTATTTTGGGATGAAAAGCCCCTTTCATCTTATAACCATGTAGACTGAAATCTAAAGGTCTTCTTCCACTGAAAGCTTTGCTGAACTTCAATAATTGGTCTGAAAGACAATCTGAATCAACTAAAGCAGAAACGAAGTTGATGCCTTTAGCTGATAAAGACCGCAACAACTGTATTTCCCAATAATATAGATTTATCGTGAACGAAGTCATCAGGGCTGAATGGAACTTCCCAGATGGTATCTCTTTTATAAGTTGCCTCTGGTCTATCATTGCTGCATCAGAATTTTGGTTCCACGTTCAGTTAATGTATAGCAATCTCCAATACGCTCTATCCACTTTATATCTTCTATGTATTGCAATACATTCTGCAAACGAGGCGAAGTCCTTATAGGGTCTGGTCGTCTTAGTTGCCATATCAGTCCGTCGTCAACCATGTAGTTGTGAACAATCCCTTGACCTATGGAAGACTTGGAATAGGAACTTCGCAGGTGGTCATTAATAGCCGAATAAATGCAATCCTCTGCAAACGGCCAGTCGCATTTCTTGTTTTCATCGCCAACCAGCCTAAGTAAGAGTGAGGGAGCGAATCCCGGATGATGTACGTCGTATATGTCATTCGCGTACTCCAGCAACTTGTTTATATGTTTGTTTATTGCCTTAAATAAGGCCACCAGCAACCGCGAAGCAACATATACCACAGCTCCATAATTCTTATCTTTATAGCATAATTGCAATTCCTCGTATAGCTCGTATATGGAATAGGAGTCAATGGCAGGATTACTGTAGTCGTTGTATTCTTTTTCAAGCCTTGCAAGTACTGTATCCAGTGGCTGTGGCTCTTCAGTAGTAGAATATAATAGAGCGAAGTGATGTGCTTCGTATGCTGAATGTGACAATTCGTTCAATTCATACAGGAACCATGACAATTGCTCTTCCGTCACATCCAAGTTGGAGTCTAATGCGGTTAGGAAATTGGATTTTAAGTAAGAAAGGACGAATTGCCTTCTGTCAACTCTGGCTCCGTCGTTCTGAATGTATTTGAGCAGGAGCTTGATGGTAGATATTCTGTGGCAGATGTCATTACCCGTAATATCTTGTCTTTCTGGCATGCTAAATATCTTTTCGTATTCCATCAATTCTTCCTCATTGTCAATAAGATGAAGGGCAAGTTCCTTAAACATACCAAGTTTTTCTCGATTAATCTGTCCAGAACTAATTGATTCCCAAAACAAGTCCTCTTGTTCCTTAGTCAGAGACTGGCGGAATATTTCACACAGGTACAGTCCTTCAGACGTTACCCTATATGTGAGGTGGTTTGCATCAGGTATGAAGATTAACTTCAACTGGGTCAGAACCCCCATGAAATACTGGCCAAAAACACCTAATCTATTTTGCCAATAGACTTTGGGCTTGTTCTCTATGTCAGCTCCCTCTGCCAGATTCAACACTTCCGAGTTGATATTCCTTTGGGCGAAGATGCTTCCGCTAACGCCGTTAACTTGAGGATAATTGAATTGCATTAAGTAAGCAAGCAGCAATTCACCACGCCTGATAAACTTGATTTGTTCCTTGGGATTATCAATCTTTGATGGATTGGTTGCCTGTAGTCTTTCTGCAATGAAAGTCATCAGCCAACAAAAGAAGCCATTATACCGAATGCGCACTGTCATGTTTGTAACGCCCTTAATCATATTGTCATATATGACGACGCTACTATTCTGCACAGCAAGAGGATCACGTCCCATTTTACTTGTTGTTTCAGCGCCCCAGAAAGGGAATGGTTTATTGCTGGCTTCGTACATAAGATACTATTTTTCTATTCCAAAGAACGAGATCATATTATCCCCTAAATCCGTGGTTCGCTTTGACAGGCATCCATTTAATGACATTGTAGTATTCAAACTATCGCTATCGATTAGCCCATCGTCATGTAAATCTTTGATTACAATACTATCAAGCGACTTGTCTCTATTAGGATAGTAGTCATTGTATATTGTCATTGGTGACCCCATCAACATACCCTCTCTGGGGTTATATTCTTTCGGATTTTGGAGGAAACGAAGAAGCCTCAGGTGAGAAAGGGTATATCTTTCGATGCAGTTTAGTAAGATTACTATACGCTCTTCAGAGATATTGGTTGTTGCAGAATTGGCTACCGCATTTGCTAACAAGGCCGATTTAATCTTGTCTGTTTTAAGAGAGAGTTGGGCAGATGTAAGCATGACGGTTGCGAATTTCTCATTCTGGGGCAATTTATTGACCACAGTATTTTCAAGTTTGCTAAGCCTTTCGTCTACTAAACGTTGCCAATCTTCCAGTCTTTGTTTAAAGATTCCTGTTCGCATTTCGCTAACAGCAGACATGATGATAGACACACCTGGTATGGTAGATGCAATTCCTTTTATGGAACCGACGAATCCATCCTCAATCTTATTGGCTATACCGTTGTTCATGCTTACTTATTGAATTATCAGAGTGTGCTCAATTATTTCATTGCGTCTGGACTGTCGTAAAAAACACCATCGCAGCTAGGAATTCGTCAGTTATTTGATTCATTCATAAAACCCTTCAGCATTAAATACCTTATCGAAGTCAGAATCCTCTACACACTTCATCACCTTCTCCTGAACGGACAGTCGGGTGAATTCCAGTCTCAGCATCTTCTCGCCTGACGAAGTTTTCACCTTGCGTAGCATCTGTACCCTATCTACATTTGGACACGCTTGTACATACTTTACCAAACCTTTTGCTTTGGCGAGGTTGTCTTTCTTGTCATCGCGGTGGGGTTCCAGCAAGCCATATTCATAATTCCCGTGTTCGTTCTTGCGGATAATCAGGAAATCAGGGAACATACGATGTGTCTCACCTCCATAGTCATAAGGGATGCACAATGCCCAGGGCTTGCGGTCCTGGTTGCGTAGCCAGCAAACGAAATAGGGATTCTTTCGCTCTTCTTCCAGCGTTATAGGTTCCCATCCTTTTAGATTGAATGTTGCTGTTCCATCAGCATTAACAAACAGGTGGTCAGTACAGGTCTCACCCTCATTGTCCAAATCCACATTGATGGTCTCTGGCAGATGAAACAGGTGTTTTGAAATGGTACTTCCCATTGTTACCAGACTATTGTATCGCTGACGGTCTTTTTCAGGAATGTTCTTGGATTTTGGTCGATAAAGGTCTGCCAACCTGTTGAATTCTTCTTTGGCATAATCCATTCGGATGTCAGTTTGATGGCTGTCGGCAACATACAAGATGACATCATACATACTGGCATAATCATCAGTTTCATATTTGTCAGCATATCGCTGGCCTACGCCTTCGCCACAGAGCAGAATCTCAGCATTAAAGTATTGGCGTTGCAAACCAGCATCTGTTCTGGAGAAAAGATCTGGCCCCTGCTGTACGTCATAGCTGCTTCCACTCTTATAGAGTTCAACGCTAATTGTATTTAGCTGAAACTCCAGAGCTTTATTCACAAGAGCCTCGTACTCGCCTTTCGTTTTCAGTTCTGTGATATAATTGTGAATCAGCCTTGCAATATCATCTTTCACCTTATCAACGGCAGCAAAGTTTTCATCCATTCCGGTCATATCACCTAAACGAGCCATCTCAAAAAGCGAACGGACATAGTTCTTATTGACAGCAACCATTTTTACCTCATAAGTCAGTATCTCAGCGTTATTGATTGCATCCTTAACGGCCTCGTATGGATCTTGGCTCTCTTGTGAAGGATTTTCTCCATTCTCTACAAACATTTCCATCTCAGGTTGCTTATCATTTGGCTCAGAAGACTGATGGCCACCATGGGATGATTGATGCTCACCATCGTCTCTTACTACAGTGGCAGGCTGCTGTGGAATGGTTGTTTGAGGTTTAGTTGATTCACTTCCAGGAGTGTTCTGAACTTGATTCACCGTCTGATGAACAGTGGAACCAGAAGAAGTTGACTGCGTACTTCCTGCCTGATTGCTTGGTTGTACATGGGCAACGGGGCGTTTTGTTGTCATGACAACAGAGGTTTTATTTCCTCCTCTGATAGCTTCCACATCTGTTGGCAATGCTCCGCCTTCCTCTTCTGTCAGTTTCTTAACAACTTCCTCTACTGTATTCTCATCAAAATGCGGCAGATACAAGTGTACATAGTTCAAAGATTCATCTACCTCAATACGCATTCTTTGTGGTGTACGAATCATACGGCCCAGCAACTGAGCTATATAGGTAGCATCTCTGGCTACTCGATATGACATCATCGCTTCTGCACGAGGACAGTCCCAGCCTGTAGAAAGAGCTTCTTTGAAAAGAACCACCTTTATCTTTCGGTCGTCATTGATAGATGAGGGTGAACAATACGGCACGTCAATACCATTAATAGACAAAGTTCCAGCATCACCAAAGGCATGAACCACTTCACCTTCTACGAAATTTTCACCTGTACGCCTTTCTATTTCTCGAATACATTCATCCAAGTCAGTAGCAGAAATCTTGTTACCTACTGCTGGCTCTACCTGAACCACAAATATGGGACAAACATTCTGGTAGTGTTGTTTCTCGGTGTAGTTATACCAATGCAGACATTTGTCTTTCCATTCATCAGCTGCAGCCTGAAGCACGGCGATGTTCTTATTAATAACGCTCTCTTCGGGGAAGTGAATTTCAATTTTGTCCTTTAGAAGTCCAGAATCACGCACTTCCTTGGGAGTTACCACCACTTTGCTCAGTGTTGAGAGACTGGCACCTGCAAGACTGTTGAAACGTTCTGGAGTTGCACTCATACCAATTATAAATGGCAGGGCTTGTAACTTCTGATTCTCCGCTTTGTCTTCAAATCCTTTCACGAATTTCTGCATGATGGTGGTTTGATTGGTCTTTGCCCCACGATGCGCTTCGTCAATGATTAGCACCAGATGCTTGCCATACTCTTCGATAGTATTTTCTATGACTTCCCATATCGTCCAATCTCTTCCATCACCAGTATTGGTCATCTTACTGGTTTTGTTGAGTTTCTGGGTGTTTAGGAAATATACTTTCCCAAGTTCAAGCTTATCGCCTCGGAAACTATCGTCAAGAGTCACCAACTGATTAAGCACCAATCTATCACAATACTTAATCATTTTCTGCCTACTCTGTTCATTAAGTTCAGGAGCATCACTCAACCATATAAAGATGGTTTCTGGCATTGGAGCCATCATCCCCTCCTCATCTCCACACATCATCGCTTCAATGAAACTGGCCATCATGATGGTTTTGCCAGCACCGGTAGGGGCTGTAAAAGAGATAATCTGCTTCTGGCCAAAGTGTTGCCAGTTCATCTGAGCCATAGCTGCCACTTTGCGCAGCTCTAACATTCTCTGTTTTTGAAATGGTTTTAATGCTATATTCATATTGCTCCGTTCTTCTTATTTTGCTGCGTAGTTAATTCTGAAATTCTCCAAATAGTCTCTATACAATTGATAAGTTTTAAATTCTCTCAACTCATCAATCATTGTGAGATAAGCATTCTGGCTGTCTGTAATAATATAGACAACCTCTATTTCGGGATGTTTATCCAGTTCATTACGGAACTGACGGAAAAATGATTCTTTTTTCAAGATGGCTATGTGGTTTTGGGGCCAAATTACATAGTCACCCTCTACATTGGTCGGACATTCGCCTTTAGCTCCAGCTTTCATCCATAAGATAGGCAGAAGTTCTTGTAGCTGACGTCCGCGAGCCACAGACCTTTTATCCAAGAAGCCTAACTTGAAGAAAGTTGCGTTTGCTTTAAAGCCGTCTTTCATGGGCATTGATACAGGAACGGCTTCCTCTATCTTTCCCATTAGTTGGCTTATTTCTTCTTTGACTTGACGGTATGTCGTATCCTTGTCTGTCACGATGAAGAAGTTTGTGATATGGTCATTGCCTTCCAAAGCCTCCAGATATTCATCTATCTTGGTGACATCAAAGAGAATGGAAGCATTATAGCCATCATCTTCTGACACAAGGAATGGCACATTAGCAGTCAATGTTGGCAGTTTAACTTCTTTCTGCTTGTTGATAAGAGTAACCAAGGACTTTTTGTGTTTCTGAGTAGCTCCTGCCGGGAAGAAGTTGATTTGCGTAAACTTTCGGTCTGACTCCTTGGTTTCTGTCAACGATGTGATATATTCTCCTTCAATAGGTTTGTCGTTTACATCAACACCTAAAATGCTGCATTTAGTACGAGGCCAGTTTACATAACGGGCAATTCCCCATTTTTCCCATTCTTCGTCACCAGGTTTAATCCCCTGAGGAATCAGTTCTTTTTCTTTTGGTTCGCCAATCTCATTGTTTGTCACCATAATGCAACGTCGATGACCTCCATCTTCCTTATTCAGCAGGTTTACGGCATGAAGTGTGGTACCACTACCTGCAAAGAAATCCAGTATCAAAGCATTTGGCTTTTTGTCAACAATGAAGGAAAGTTGATCTTCAACCGCATATAGCGACTTGGGATAGGAAAATCTTCCCTTACCTATGATGTTTTTCAATAAATTTGACCCATATTCAGTGGCATTATGTTTTGGATTATTCCAAACAGTTTTAGGTATAGTTGACCTATCTAAATCGGAATAATCAAGGTCATGATATCCTAATTCATTAATACCTGAAGAGATAATCTCCCCTTTTTCTAAACGCTCTATTTCTGCGTTTCTTAAATAATAAATGGTTCTAGTTCCATCTTTTCTCATTTCTCCAGAGCGCACAAACCCTTGGTTCCACCTTTCAATGAAAGTCGCCTTTTTCAGTTCCCAACGCCCTTCCACATCATTTTGCTTCAAAGGCCAACACGCCATTAATCCTTCTGGGACTTCGTATGTATTCCTGTCTACACCCAAAGGTAAAGCATCACCAGCTCCTACTATTTTTCCTTCTTTATCAACAAGAATAGGATAAAATTTCTGAGGTGAATCTCTGCGTAACGGATTTGCACCACCTCGCAACAATCCTCTCCATATTGGAGATTTCTTAGACTTCTCTGATTCTATGTCATTACTAGCTGATGGCAAAAACGATCTCGTAGATTTTGAGGGTTTGGCTGATCCAATAAACACGTAGTAGGCGTATTCATTAACTCTATTTAAAGCTTCCACTCTTATAGCTCCACCGGGATTATGAACCACAGTTACCATTTGAATTATTGCTTCCGGGAACATCTGTTCCAACAGACATCCAAGATGATGATACTCAAGTTCGTCAATAGTAACGATCAAAACAGAATCCTTGGGATTCAGCAGTTTCTTGGCAATCTTCAATCTTGCTTCCATCATTGAAAGCCATTTGCTATGGCGGTATGAGTCCGTACCATCTACATAATCACAGTTGTACTTCCAATCGTGGGAGTCTGGCTTATTATAAGGCGGATCTATATAGATACAATCCACTTGTCCGGCATATAGATATACCAGCAACTGCAATGCATGATAGTTATCTGCCTCGATGAGCGTGTGCCAAAGCTCGCTATCTGGTGCATTCTTCACACTATCCATTGGTTTTAGATAAGGATAGATGACATCACCACGCTGGGCTATAGCAACTAAATCTGCCAATGGAAGAACTACCTCATTCATCGTGGATAGCTGGACACAAGTGGCTTCTGTATCAGTAAGGCTCTGCACCTCATACACATCGCTTACCTTTCCGTTGCGTATCACCACATTAGTTCCCCTCCTTATTGGCACCTCTGGTGTCAACAGGTTATCAGGCATGTGGTGTTCAAACACCAGTCCAAAACTTTTCTTTTTCATCAAACGAGCCAACTCTATCTGAATCTCTCCTCTCAGATTCTCGTCAGCTATGCGTTCTATGTATTGATCTATTGCAGCCATATTCTTTTTAGTTTATATTTCATGCACCATTCTTAGTGCCCTCATGTCCTCTTCCATCTCTCTCTTTCCGTCTTCGAACCATCTTAAAGGTATAAGCTTGGCTCTTGTTGTTTAAACAATCTCCAAAACCGAATTGAGTGGAATATTAACTTCCCAGTGACCCGAACGAGGGGAGCCGGTTCGGGATATATAACCTTTTTGTTTCATATCGGCAATTTCTCTTTCCAATGTGCGTTTCTTTACCGCCAATTTTGTCGCCAATTGATTGACAGAAATCGCACAATCCACCCGAATTGAATCTATTATATCTTTCTGAAACTCAGTTAATTCAATTATAGGAATATCACCGCCATTTTTACCGCCATTTTTACCGCCAATATCACCGCCATTCTCGGTAACATAGTTTTGGACGACTTTCACATCTACCTTGAATGCTGTGATTAGATGCACATCAAACTCAGCAGGGGGATTGCCATTCTCTTTCAAGTCCGCCTGGACTTGTCCTACACCGCGATTGAACATGTTGACATAGCCCATTGTCTTCATGGCACTGGCTATGAGAGGATTGCGATAGTCGTTCACGCTGGGAAAATTCTCGGGGCGTGCATTACCATACAGCCCTCCTGCATTCAAAATTTCTAAATGCCCTGCATACTCATAGAAACGCAGCGGTGTATTACTCTGCAGATCACGGTGCATGCAGGCATTGAGTAATAGCTCTCGAATGGCCGTGTAGGGGTAGTTGCTGACCATCTCCTCGCGTAGTATGGAAACGAATACGGGCTTCTTCTTAATGACTGACAATTCCAGCAGTGATTCCAGACGTGGTAGCAGTTCGCAATAATTGCCTTCCAACTGCATCTCATTCTCAACCTCACTTGTTACATCCTCTCCCTTGAAGCAAACATACTGCACGTACAGGCCAGGCATGAAACGTCGCGGCTTCATACCAAATAGTGCGATGGCGCCGTAGGTGGGGCATTGATGCTCTGTGTCATACATGCCAACGGCAGACATCTGTTCCTCAATCGGACGAGTGTCGGACTCAACTAATTCTTTACCTAATAGCGGTATCAGATATTTTGTTCGAAGCGAATCTGTGTTAATATCATTGAGTTTGGCTGCAAAACAGGGAGTGGCATCAAAGGAAGCCATAAATGACATCCTGCGTTCTGCCAAAATTCGTTCTTCAGCTTCTGTAGCTATATCACGCCTTGGGCCTATACGTATGAAGCAACGACCACGATAACGCACAGGAGGCAAATCGGACGGACTCACCTCGGCCACCAGAAGGTCACCTTCAGGAAATGTGAACCTATCGACGCTCATCACAGGAATGGGCAATATGTTGCCGTTGCTTCGGATGGCTGCTATCTTCTTCAGCAGATCATCCGTTACCTTAAGCCCCGACAGTTCCCCGTTGTCGTGGGCACCCAGTATCAAGTAACCTTTCTTGCGCGAGTTGGGTAGGTCGTTGGCAAACGCACAGATAGCCTCTTGGAACTTATCCATATCGCCAGTTGATATGGTGCGCTCTACACGATAGGTTTCCGTGCTATGCAGCAGTTCTTGTATTTCGTCTTTTGTTATCATTTGTTGTATTTCAATTCTTAAATTGCCATCCTTGCTTTAACTTATTTGTCTAGTTCTTCAAACCTGACGAGGTCTTTTAAATCCACATCAAGTAATCTTGTTATCTTCATTAGCATTTCTAATGGGGGCTGTGACGAGTTGGTACACCACTTCGACACGGTTGTAGGAGAGCATCCCAACTCTTTGGATAGCCAAAGATTGGACTTCTTTTTCTCTACCAGTATCACTTTTAAGCGATTGAGATCTTTGTTAGCAGCCATATCTTCTATTATATAATCGCTACAAAGATACGAACTTTATTCTAAAAAAACGACTTAAAGGCTAAATAATTTGAGAAATTTAATGAAAAACGTTCATTTTATCGATAGAAGTAGGCCAAAATCGTGGAGCCTCGCCATCTTCTCAGACAACGAGGCTCATTTGAGGTTCCAAATAGTCGGTCCAAACTTTATGTTACCAACCTCGGCGGGATACGCCTATATCTATAACGCTTGGGAACCGTTTATATTGCAAAAAAGAGGGCTGGCAGCTCTGAGCTCCAATATTTTTGCCAAGAGCAGACGCAAATAGGAGTTTGGCTATAAAAGGCTTTCAGCCGATGGTTGCCAGCCGGTTGTCGGCTATATCGTATTTGATGGGATGGGCAAAACAGATGGCCTTACCGCCATAGACGGCTGACACATCAATACCTCGTCGTTGGAACTCGTCAATGAGTGCTTGGTCGTGGTAGGCACGCATACCAGTCCAGCCGGTATTATCGACCTGACGATTGAAAACAGTTACTAACTCGGGAATCTGCATGTCTGCGAACTGCAGGGCATACTTGGTGTAATAAATGTGCTGTTGCATAACTTTTTGTTTTTGAAGTGAATAATAATCTTCCGCATCGTACTGACCACCGTGGCTAAGCTAAAGCTCGGTTGGCGAGTTACCCTTTCGGGCACTGCTCTTGATGTTTCGGGTGCAAAGATAGCATTATTTTTAGAAAATCAAACACAATTATGAATTTATTTCGTAACTTTGCAGCATTAAGGTATATGTTATGAGAAAAGTTTGTAAAGAAGATAGCCTAAAAATACTTCAATTGTATTCCTTAATAAAGGAAGGCAAGATTGATTCTGCTTTATCCGTCATCCGCAAAGAAAAACTTCAGGGGTTAATTCCCAATGTTTTAAATCAGTATATTTCAGTTCCTAACCCTGAGAAAGAAATTATAGCTCCATTTGACGATTCGTATTATAAGAAATTCATTTCGGAATTTCTGAAATACCCCCCACTTTTTTCTTATGACACAAAGCAGACCAAGGGAATAAGTGTTTTGACAGAACTCAGCAAGACACTTGGTGATTTTGATGATTCTTTTTGGAGAAAAGAATCTCAGAAATTCATGCAATTATTTGTGCTAAACTTTATATCGCGTGAAAAAAAACGTAACACAAACAAACCCAAAGACCTTAAACTTTTTTGTTTTCGAAGAATTAGCGATTACCTTCTGTCTGAAATTTCAGATAATTCGTTACGACTTTCAACTCCAGAAAGTTTTAATGATCCCTTTGACTGCTTAATATTAGTTCCAATAAGAGAAAGATTGGATGAAGTAAAAAGAAAACCTACTTATGGTGTTCATACATATGTGGAAGAACTGCAGAAAATACGGGTTTGCTGCTTTGCTGGTTGGTCAAAACCAAAAGCCCCCGCTCCTTATTTAAACACGTTGATGTGGGCACATTATGCAGAGAGCCACAAGGGAATATGTATAGAGTATTCGATAGAAGAGAACAGCCCATTATTAAATAATGGTTTCATATCTGAAGATGCAAGAGGGCGATTGGATAAAGTTCAATACAAGGATCCTCCAACAGAAACAAAAGAACATCTCAATTATACAGATTGTTTCCTCGTAAAGGATAAAGCATGGAAATATGAAAGGGAATATCGTCTTGTATATTATGATACCAAAAGGGAAGATCTCTTTTATACGGTACCTTTGTCCGCATTGGGAATGAGGATTAGCAGTATATATTTTGGTATCAATTGTAACAACGGAAACAAGAGGCTAATTAAGAAGATAATGGATGGGGAAAAAGTCAAATTCATAGAATTAGAGAGAGATAAAGGTACGATGAATATAATAAAGGTAAAAGAATAATAACAATATGCCGAAGAAATTGACTACCGCACAATTTATTACTCGTGCTAAAACCAAGCATGGAGAAGGTCGCTATGATTATTCGCTAGTAAATTATGTGAATAGCGTAACGCCTGTAAAGATAATATGCAATGTGTGTGGTTGTGAGTTCGAACAGAGACCAGATAGCCATTTACAAGGGAAAGGCTGTCACAAATGCGCCGTTATTAAAACTCATCCACTAACTACCTTTGAAGAATTCCTTAAAAATGCCCGTTCAGTACATGGTGAAAAATATGATTATTCCCAAGTAAAGTGGAATAAGGTCACAGACAAAATAACTATTATATGTCCCGAGCATGGACCGTTTGAGCAAGCCGCCATTAATCACTATTGGGCAAAACAGGGCTGTCCAAAATGTGGTCTAAAGAAACTGGGGGCTAACAAACGTCACTCTCTTGAAGAATTCCTTCGTTTGGCAAGGGAAAAACATGGCAATAAATACGACTATTCTTTGATAACCGAATATAAGAATGGAACAACGCCCGTAAAAATTATATGCAATACCTGTGGAAAAACATTTGAGCAAAAACCTAAGGTGCATATACAAGGACATGGATGTACCTATTGTGCCAACAATACTACTATCAGCACAGAGGAATTCATTCGTCGCGCCAAAGATGTGTGGGGTGACCAATATACATACGAAAAGGTAAAATATACAAGCAATAAGAAAAAAGTAATTATTACCTGTCGTGAACATGGTGACTTTCCTACTACGGCCTACGATTTTTTACAAGGACACGGATGCCCTCAGTGTGGAATAGAGAAGAATAGATTGAATATATTAAAAACACAAGAAGAGTTTATTGCTGCCTGTAAAGAAACACATGGTAATAAATATGACTATTCTAAGGCTATTTATAAAGGGAGACACCGATACGTGACAGTTATTTGCCCAATACATGGGGAGTTTAGACAACATGCTGGAAATCACATGACAGGCCAAGGATGTCCAAAGTGTAAATTTGAAGAAGCCGCAGTTAGAAATGCCAAAAGTAAGGAGAAATTTATCGAAGATGCCCGTAAGGTACACGGAAACTTCTACAACTATGACAAAGTAGTCTACACCAACAACAAAACAAATGTAATAGTTAGCTGTCCTATTCACGGTGATTTCGATGTGGCTCCGCAAGACCATCTTTACGGAATGAACGGATGCCCAAAATGTCAGTGTTCCAAAGGCGAAACGGCTATTCGCGTATGGCTTGAAGCACATGAAATCAAGCATGATTGGCACAAGCCAATCAAGTCTAAACTCGCCATTGGTAAACGTAAGAAGTTCATTCCTGACTTCTACATTGAATCGGCCAATCTGATAATAGAATATAATGGTGAACAGCACTATCGTGCCAAAAAAGAATGGGGAGGTGAGAAACAGTTACTCTGGCAACAACGCCGAGACGCGGCCTTACGACTTTATTGTGAACAAGAAGGAATCAGACTAATAGAGATTCCATATACCGAGTTTACTAATATAGACCATATTATGGAAAAGATATTTGGCAAAGATGATAGATAACTGCCATACAATCTCTTGCCCACACTTAATGGAATCTTCGACCTCTCTTCTTACCCTACCGAACCTCTGCCGAAGGCCTCTCGACTCTCTCGGCAACCTCTCGGCTCTGTCTGTGCAAGGCCGATGTTACGATATAGCTACGATATACCAACGTCGAACCAACGACCCTGCTACACTCTTTTATACTGTCATATCAAACGGATATTCGAATCCGTGAGACTCGTAATAGTCTTTGAAGTAATTATCGAACCCCCTCTCTTCGTAGTACTCGTAATTCCTTATCTTTGAATTTGTGGGAGCAGTATACTTGCTGAAGTCAAACTTGATCTTACGGCTAAGAACATCACCTCCAGTTTGCAAGTCTGCACCCCAGGCTATCATAATATCCCAGAGAACACCTTCTGTCTGGCTATCGGTATAATCCCAATCAAAATGTACGAACTCTCCTGTTTCATAAAAATGTTTCAAGATAGCGAGGAAAACCCAGCTGTAATGCTTATTCCATAGATGGTTAAACCAAAGTGCAGCTGCCCCCTTACCAAGGTCACGCTCAAAACATGCAAAGAACTCGTCATCGCTC
>Ga0247611_10004738_pt1 | contig 18601 bp, 16 predicted proteins | sample 177DNAGHGhighgp2_FD_192422 | JGI IMG/M metagenome (GOLD analysis project Ga0247611, IMG submission 192422) | Sheep rumen microbial communities from Palmerston North, Manawatu-Wanganui, New Zealand - 1770 DNA GHGhigh gp2 | ecosystem: Host-associated > Mammals > Digestive system > Stomach > Rumen... | reverse complement strand
TAAACCATTAATAGAATTTATATCTAATACGTTCAATTTAAAAATTAATAAAGGTGAAAGCATTGGATTTAAAGCAAATTATGATAATAATAAGAAATGTATTATTATCGATTTAGGAGGCGAAGTATAATGGATTTTATGATTTGGGTATGGCTTGGAGTTTTTGTTTTAGCAATTATGATTGAGGCAATGACACAAGAATTAGTATCAATATGGTTTTCTATAGGTGCTTTCGCGGCCTTATGTATATCACAATTTACTCCTTGGTGGGTAAGCTTAATTGTGTTTATAGTTGTAAGTATCGCAGCTTTATTAGGTACAAGACCTGTATTAAAAAAGATTATGCGTAGTCAGGTGAGAAAAACTAACACGGATGATTTTGTTGGTCAGCGTGTAAAAACTATTAAAGATATCACTAGATTCAGCCTAGGTGAGGTAAAAATCAATGGTATTATTTATAATGCTATTTTACCTGAAGATAGTGAAGAAGAAATTAAAAAAGATGATATTGTTGAAATAGTTGCTTTAAAAGGAAATAAAGTTGTCGTAAGAAAGGTAGAGGAATAAAATGGAAGGTTGGCAAATTTTTATAATTATATTTTCAATAGTTTTAGGTATTATATTATTATACTGTATTACTAGAATTAGAATTGTTAGACAAACAAGCAAATATGTTGTTGAAAGATTAGGTGGATTCCACGCTGTATGGAATGTAGGTATTCACTTTTTAGCTCCATTTATTGATAAGGTATCTTATGTAGTATCAATGAAAGAACAAGTTAAGGATTTTGATCCTCAACCAGTTATTACTAAGGATAATGTAACAATGCAAATTGATACAGTAGTATTCTTCCAAGTTACAGATCCTAAATTATATGCTTATGGTGTAGAAAATCCTATTTCTGCAATTGAAAACTTAAGTGCTACTACACTTCGTAATATTATTGGTGAGCTTGATTTAGATGAAACATTAACATCAAGAGATATAATTAATACAAAGATGCGTTCAATTCTTGATGAAGCTACAGACCCTTGGGGAATCAAAGTAAATCGTGTTGAGGTTAAAAACATTTTACCTCCAAAGGATATTAGAGAATCAATGGAGCGTCAAATGCGTGCTGAACGTGAAAGAAGAGAAAAGATTTTACTTGCAGAAGGTGAGAAAAAATCTCAAATCCTTTTAGCAGAAGGTCAAAAGGAATCTCAAATCTTAAGAGCTGATGCAGATAAGCAAGCTAAGATTTTAGCTGCAGAAGCACAAGCTGAATCAATTCGTAAAGTAAAAGAAGCAGAAGCAGAAGGTATTCGTATGGTTAGAAATGCTGAAGCTGATGGTTTAAAAGCATTAGCTGATGCTCATGCAACACCTGAAGTATTAACTTTAAGAAGTTATGAAGCTGTTAAAGATTTAGCAAATGGTCAAGCAACTAAGATTGTTGTTCCATCTGATTTACAAAATGTTTCAACTTTAGCAACAACTGTTGCTGAAATTGTAAAGGATAAAAAGTAATGGATGCTTTTGAAGAATTAGAAAAACAAAATGATTTAAAAAAGACTAAAGAACAACATAAAAAAATTCTTTCAAGAATTAACAAAATATTAACAATAGTCTTTGGTTCTATCGGATTAGTATTCTTGATTACAGGTATTGTTTTACTTTTTACTGTTAAGGAACTTGATGCTTATTTAGCACCATTGATTATAGGTGGAGTATATTTAATTTTAGCAGTAGTTTTAAATATTGTTTTTAGAAATATCAATATTGATAAAGTATATGATAAAATTATTAAAAGAGCAGAAAATGGTAAAATAATGACTAATACAAATGAAATGTCAGTTAGAATAGTTATGCTTGAATCAAGAGTTAAGAGATTAGAAGAAGAAATAGAATCTTTAAAAAAGAATAACAGACAATAAGGTGTAGTAATGCACCTTATTTCTTTTATCTAATACATTATTTTATCTAACATATTTAAAATATTTTCTATTGCATAAATATTTTATATATGTTAAAATAATCGAGCGTAATAGTTGGTCCGGTAGTTCAGCTGGTTAGAATGCCTGCCTGTCACGCAGGAGGTCGCGAGTTCGAGTCTCGTCCGGACCGCCATTATTATACGCGCTCATAGATCAACTGGATAGATTGTTTGGCTACGAACCAAGAGGTTGGGGGTTCGAGTCCTCCTGGGCGCGCCAGTATGAAATTAATGCACTGATATCAGTGCTTTTTTTATTTTTTAGTATAACAAGTTGATACATAGTTATTGGCTTTTTCTTTATATAGGATGTAATATAGTTATAATTAATGATTCGTAGGGGTTTTCTTGAATAAAATAGAAGTAGTAGTATTCAATTAACGGTTTTAAAATGTGAAATTCAACCAATAGGTTAATTTTTATATTGAGATGGTTGACAATTAGGCAAGCGAGGTGTATACTATCTATGTAATCTATGAAAATGACGTCAAAAATAATGGTTACAAAAAGGAGCGTAAATATGGGATACACAAAATTTGGGAAAATAGTTAGAAAAGAAATGATTGATCATGATGAAAACCTCTTATCAATTGCTCAATTATTAGATGTTACTACGTCTTTTGTTTCTGCTGTTTTAACAGGTGGTAAAAGTGTACCAGATAATTGGGTAGACGAATTATCTAAACATTATAATCTAAGTGGCTCTAAATATGATGAGCTATACGATGCTTATTGTGAAGATAAGAAGAGCGTTAGAATTGATGTTGAAAATGTTAAGTTAACTCAAAAGAAGTTGGCATTGCAATTTCAAAGAAAGCTTCCTGAATTAGATGAAGATGAGATCCAATCTATCTTCAATATTTTAAAGGAGGATAAGTAATGGATTATGAATCAAGATTATCTTTGAGCAGAATACAGATAAGAGAAATATCTATATTTGCTAGAAAATTGTTAAAAATTAAAACTGTTAAATTTCCAGTTTTAAAAGCACTTGAAAAGTTAATAGATAAATTTCCTAAAAATTTATATTATAGTGTTTTGCCTGATGATGAATTTGAAACAAACGTAATGGCAGAATTAGTTCCAGAAGGCAACGGCGTTTATTGTATTAAAATACGTGAAACTGTATATGATAAAGCAGTATATGGTGATAGAGCTTGTCTAGGATTTATTTGCCATGAAATGTGTCATTTTATCTTGATTCATATATTTGAAGCTGGTCCAGTATTATATATAAACGAAAATGGGCTAAGTTATGCAAGAAGATTTAAAGATAAAGAATTGCCACGATACAAAAGTATGGAATGGCAAGCAATGGCATTGTGTGGGGAAATAATGATTCCTTATGAAAAATGTAAAAATTATTCTTTTAATCAAATTGTTAGCAGAACTGATAGTTCTGATGAGCAAACTAAATATTTCTTAATATGGGTAGTTAAACCAAAATAATAATCAATTATTTTATAAAAAAAACTCAAATCATTGCAGTGATTTGAGTTGTTTAGACAGCATGCTATAATGCTACCTTATGCAGTTACATTATAGCACAACTGTCTTAAAAATATCAAGTTTTTTGCGATTTTAGCATTATATTGATACAAAAAATTTTAATACAGGAGGTACTATCGTGTACAAAGATGAAAATAATATAGTTGAAGATTCGTTTCAAGCATTCTTGGTGGAAGGAGCGAACTTCACTGAAATTGAGGAATATCCGATAATTAAAGATTGGATGATTCCAGAAGTTCCACCAAAAAAGATTATGCCTTTTGATAAAGCATTAAATTATCAAGGTGATTTAAGTGATGTATATGTCTGCACATATGCTAGGGATTGTACTTTTGAAAGAGTAAGAAGAAACCCAAAGAAATATTTGAACTTTTTCAATAGATGTGCTGGGTTAATTGGGTTTGATTATAGCATTCATTCGGATATGCCAATAGTCAAACAAAAGGCCCAAATGAATGATAATTTATCATTATCATTTTATTATGGAAAACAAGGTAATAGGCTTATTCCAAACATTAGATATGGTATTGATGAATTAGCTGATGAATTCTTAAGTGCTATTCCTAAGCATACATTGATTGCAGTAGGAACACACGGATTCATTAAAGAAACATATAAAAAAGCTGAATGGTATTGTTTCTTAGAAAAAATTATAAGTGTATTAGAACCATCAGGTATCATTGTTTATGGTAAACTTAGTGGGAATATCTTTAAAGATTTTGAAGATAAATGTAAGTTTTATTATTATGAACCATGGATCTACTCTAATCGTAAGAAAAAAGGAGGAGATTTAGATGGCAACTAAAGGCGCAAGTTATAGATATGGAAACACTAAGGGTTCAAATCATCAAGGAAAAGCAACTGAACATATTAACTATGCTTGGGGCAAAGCTTTTAATAGAGGCGGATTAGATAGACATTTTAGAGATCATGGCAAAGAATTTGGTTGTAAGACTAAAGAAGAATATGAAATTAAAGCTTTGAAATTTGCTAATACAGTTGATCGAGAAAATTGTAAAAGTGTTATTGATAAAAATGGTACAACATATAAATATAATCCTAAGACCAATGTGTTGGTAGAAGTTACAAAAGATGGCTATATAGTGTCATATAGGCATTATGGTAAGAGCACGTGGTATATTTCTAAGAAAGGAGAAAAGAAATGGCTAAAATAAATAAAAAATTTAAACCAATGATGTGTCCTGTCTGCGATGGTATGTATTTTTCAGGGCCAAATAAAAATTCATTCGATGAAGATTTAGAAGAATATTTAAATGGTGAAGTACAATGTAGTCATTGCGGATGGATTTATGATTTGCATCAAGCTGAAAACCCTGATTCAAAAGAAGGATTCAATGAAATGTCAGTTAATGAATATAAGGCATGGTTTGAAAATAAAATAAAAGATAATCCTGAATATGATTATTTTGAAGAAAATATGCCTGAACCTACACCACATAAATGTCCAGTTTGTGGAGAATATGAATTTGCTGATGAATTATCATCTGATATTTGTCCAATTTGTGGTTGGGAAGATACTGGATTTGAAGAAATGCCAGATGAAAAGCCAAGCGAATATATGATGTCGTTTAATGAAAGATTGTTATGGTTTAAAGAAAAAAGAAAGAATAATCCTAAATATAGATGGGATAAAGATGAAAATTAAAAAGTTTGTCACCGCAAAATAGATTTAATTCTAAATGCGGTGACCATTTAAAATTATTATGACAATAATACGGTTTCTAATATACCGTCAAATAGTGGATTAAATGCTGCATCTTGAATAGTTGATGGATATTGAAACAAGTTAATCGTTCTATTATAGTATGAAATTAATGCACTGATATCAGTGCTTTTTTATTTTTTAATAAATAAAATAATATATTATTTTGTTTAAATTGCAAAAATAAGGTAAAATAGTATTATGGAGTAGTGATAGTTATGAAGTATACAAAAAGATTATTAGTCTTATTTTCAATATTATTTACTATAGTTTTATCTTCTTGTATGTTTTTTCATGGTGCTGAACATTCATTCGGTGATGATATAGTTGATGTTGAACCTACCTGTACTGAAGCTGGTAGTGGACATAGAATTTGTTCAAAATGTAATTTTAAAGAAGAATTTGAAATTCCAGCATTAGGTCATGAATATACACAATATACCATAGAAACTGAACCAAAATGTGAAGAAAAAGGTTTAAAGAAAAGAACATGTACTAGATGTAATCATGTTGATGAGGTAGAAATAGATGCGTTAGGACATCATTTTGATGATCCAATTATTGTGGATGAACCTACTTGTACAGATGATGGTTTAATGGTTGGTGAATGTACAAGATGTCATAAGCATACTGAAGAAGTTGTTCAAGCACTTGGTCATGATTTTGAAGGTGCTACTTGGACTATTTTAGTTCCTGGTGATTGTACACATGAAGGTCAAGAAAAAGCTTTATGTAATAGATGTCATCAAGAAATAACAGTTAATTATGGTGGAAGTCATTATTATGAAGATACAGTATTCTATAATAATTTAGGTCATGGTGTAATTAAAAGTAAATGTAGTGGTTGTGATGATTGTTATTATAAAGGTATTGAAGTTGATTATACTAAATTATATGGTTATAAAAAGCTTGGAACTTATACAAATGGTGATAAATTACAAGCTATGTATAAAAAGATATATGAAGATTTAGATAAAGTATTTGATGAAACAAAGGATTATACAAGTGAAGATTCTGTTATTGCATCATATGCATATACTGATTATGGATTAACAGATAATGAAGCGACTATTGTTTATTCAACATTTAATAATGAAAATTATCAATTCTATTTTGTTAATCCTGGATTTACAACATCTATGCAACAGACAATGTCAGGTGATACTGTTATAAGTACAACTAAAACTTTAAAAATATCAATGAATTCTGATTTTTATTTAAGAAGTAAAAGAGAAGATTATGAATCAAAATTAGAAAATGAATTAAAGAATTTATCTAATTATTTAAAAGAAAAAACTTCTAAAGAATTAATTGATATGACAGATTATGAAAAAATAAGATATATTCATGATTATTTATGTAAAGAATTAACTTATGCTAAAACGACAAGTGGTCAGCCTGAAAATTCACCTTGGGCACATTCTATTGAAGGCTTGTTATATAAGAGAAAAGGCGTTTGTGAGACATATTCAGAAGCTTATCAATTATTCTCATTAGTCTTTGGAATAGAAACAATTACTGTTTCAGGTAAAGCTGACGGTGGTTCTGGTTTTGGAGCTCATAAATGGAATTATACGTACTTTAATGATAAATGGTATTTGATGGATGTTACTTGGGATGATCAAACAACTGTTAGATATGATTATTGGTTAGTAGGACAAAAGACTGATCATGAACCTACTCCAACAGATGTGAATAATCCTATTACAGATAATGTTATTACATTCCAAATTAATTTACCTGAATTAGCTTCAACAAGATATTATCCTTATCCAATTATTTAATTTATAAGTAAAGGAGGTTACATATGATAATATATTATAGTATTATACTTGGTTTAACCTTGTTATTAACATTTATATATGTCTTTATGTGGCACAAACATAGTAGTATTCATTTCACATTAATATATATATTTATAGCTATTTCTAATTTAGGTTTCTTTTTGTTTTCTTTGTCAACAACATTAGAAGAAGCAGTTTTAGCATATAAATTCACATATATTGGTGGATGTTATGTCACTTTATTTATGATGTTTTTAATACTTTATTTGTGTCATGTTAAATTTAATAGTTGGATTATATTATTATCTATAGCCTTATCAACTTTTATGTTTACTTCAGCTTTAACAATAGGATATATTCCATTTTTCTATAACAGCGTAGGATTTGAATTGGTAGATGGTAATCCTACATTAATAAAAGATTATGGAATTATGCACACATTATTTTATGTAATGGTTATTGTTTATATTCTTGTTGGTCTTGGTGCTATTGCATATGGCTTTTCTAAGAAAAAAGAAATATCTAGAAAAATATTAGTTCTTTTAGCAACAATAGAAATTGTCGTTGCGCTATCATTCTTTTTAAGTAGATTATTTTCTATATCAGTTGAATTATTACCTTTAGGATTTGTTATATTTGAATTTATTGGATTAATTATACTTAATAGAATTAATTTATATGATGTTACTGATTGTGGAATAGACACAATTGAAAAGACAAAAGAAACAGGATTTATATCTTTTGATAAGAAATATCATTATTTGGGAAGTAATGATGTTGCTAAAGAAATATTTCCAATACTCTCTGAATTAACAATTGATAAGCCAATTGAAAATATAATGCCTAATGCTTATTCATGGCTAATGCATTATTTAGATGGTCATAATGATTTTTATTATTCAGAGAATGGTAAAATATATTTAATCAAAGTAAATGATCTATACATTGGTAGATTTAGAAGTGGTTATCAGTTTATGATAACTGATGATACTAAAAATCAAAAATATATTGAATTATTAGATAAATATAATACTGAATTAAAAGATGAAGTAGATTTAAAAACTAAACATATAATTGAAATGCATGATAGATTAGTTATGAGTATGGCTCAAATGGTTGAATCTAGAGATAATTCAACTGGTGGTCATATTAGAAGAACTAGTGAAGGAGTAAGATTCTTAATAGAAGAAATTAAAAAAGATAATTATTTAAATTTAAGTGATGAATTCTGTAAGAACATAATTAAAGCCGCTCCGATGCATGATTTAGGTAAAATAGCAGTAGATGATGCTATATTAAGAAAGCCAGGTAAATTTACTCCAGAAGAATTTGAAATAATGAAAACTCACGCAAGTGAAGGACAAAAAATAGTTCATCAAATTCTAGAAGGAACTGATGATAAATATTTCCAACAAATTGCCGAAAATGTAGCTCATTATCATCATGAAAGAATTGATGGATCTGGTTATCCAGATAAATTAAAAGGAGAAGAAATTCCACTTGAGGCTCGTATTATGGCTATAGCGGATGTATATGATGCCTTAGTTAGTAAAAGAGTATATAAAGAAAAAATGTCATTTGAGGAAGCTAACAAAATTATTATGGATGGTATGGGAACTCAATTTGATAAGAATTTAGAAAAATATTATGTTAATGCAAGACCTAAATTAGAAAAATATTATAGCGAAATAGATAATTAATTGATGATAAAATAAAAGATTTAATGAATTAAAAAAAAGAGGTTTAAACCTCTTTTATTTTTTAACAAAGAATACTGCGATTGTATTAGGTCCACAATGGCAACCCATTGTTTCATCTATTATTTCTAATATAATATTAGCTTCAGGTAATCTTTCTTTGATTTTTGATACAAATTTTTTAGCATCTTCTAAATTGTTTGTATAACCTACATATATATTTTTACAATTATTATCAATGTTTTCAACAACTAAATCAACCATACCAGAAATAGCTTTGTTTGAACCTAGATGAGTTTCCTTTTTTTCTAATTTACCTTCTGAATTTGTTGTTATAATTGGCTTTATTCTCAATAAATTACCTGTTAATAAAGAAGCTAATCTTAATCTACCACCTCTATATAGATGATATAAAGAACCAATTGTAAATGCACTATATACTTTATTAGCCAAATTATCTAATTCTATTTTAATTTCATCTATAGATAAATTCTTATTAATTAATTCGATAGCCTTTTCGATAACAATCTTAATACCAATAGAACCAGATAAGCTATTAATTATCTCAACCTTAGCATTTGGATATTCTTCTAAAATCATTTCCTTAGCCATAACTGCGTTATTGAATCCAGCAGTTAAGCCTTTAGATAATGATATGAATATTACTTCATTATTATCTTTAACATATTTTTCAAATGCTTCATAGAATACCTGTGGAGCTATACAAGATGTTTTAACAACAGTAGAATGATCCTTTAATTTGTCATAAAATTCTTGTGGATCAATTTCATTATTAAGTGGGTTAATAATCTTTTCATTCATTTCAAATGTCATTGGAATGACTTCAATGTTTTTTTCTTTTGCTTCAACAAGACTCATGCTTGAACATGAATCAACAATTATCTTTATCATATATTTATCCTTTAATTATTTTTGTTTTTATAATATAATTACAGCAAATAGTTGCCTTTAAAATTTTATCATAAAAATTTAAAATTAAAATAAAAAATGATAAATTATTATAAATTGTGACATAATTTCATATTATGTATAAATGAATGGGGTTGTTATTCATGGTTGATAAAGATTTTCAAAAATACTTTATAGATGAATTTATTACAATTTTTGATGATGATTTAAAATGGAATGAAAGATTACAAAAACATATTAATAATGATAAAGAATTCGAAGACATTTTACTTAAAAGAAGTAATTCTTTAAGAAATAATTTTAAGAAAAATGAAGAATTATTTAAAAAATTATTATTTAAAATAGATGAACCTCTTAAAAAAAATGATGCGATAGCCTTATATAATATTGTTAAACATTTATTTACAGAGTGCTATGATGATTTTAAATTATATTATAGTGTTATTGATATAATTTATCCTTATTTTGAAAAGAAAAATGATATTAATAGAATGATTCATTTAAATCATATCTTAGGATTTGAAATAAATGATTTTATTACATCTACATATCATAAAGGTATATTAGATAATGTATATAATTATAAAGAAGTAATTAAATATAAGAATCATTATAAGGATTTACAATTTCGTTCAAGAAGAACTATTGTAGCTTCATATTATAATTTAATATTAATAATTATAGATGATAATGATGGAAGAATAACCAAAGAAGCTATTAATTATTATTTAGAATATAAGGAATTATATGATAATTATGTTTCTAAAATAGATGGAAATAAAAAATCTATTTTAGAATATAATGATAGAATTAAATATGCAGTTGGTGGTACTTTTTTACTTGATGCTAAGATAGATAAAAAAGATTTAAAAATAATAGAAGAATTAATTAATGATATTATTAATGGTGATTATAAAACTAAAAATACAATTGGATTTGGTCAAGTATATTCAGCTAAATTCCAATTGGATTATTTAAATGGTGTGATTACTGGAGATGAATTAATTGAATTAGGATTAGGATTCTTAGATGATATTAAAGACCCTAATTATAATGATATTGATGAATGTGGTATTGTACTGGAGGATATTATTAATGTATCAAATTCTATTTTTTATGCATTTGATGTAATAAATTATCCAGATACAAAGAAAAAAGAAATAGCTAAAAAATTAAATTTAAGAATAAAGAATATCTTAACTTCGATTCCATATGGAACATTTAATTCATTCATTAATTTATTATGTTGTGATTGGTATATTGCTGCTCATAAATATATGGATTCTTTTAATGAAAAATATGATGTTTTATCTAATATTATATTTTCTAGACAGCCAATAACATTAATACATTCATTAATGGTTAAGGAATTCTCTCTTATTATAGCTAAAGCTTTATATGAATATAATAAATCATTATTTGATGGATTATTTAATGATTTAGATGAATTGTTAGAATTTGTTGGTTACGCAGCTGTATTACATGATGTAGGGAAAATGACTATATGTAATACAATTAATACTCAATATAGACAATTAACAGACGAAGAATTTGCTTTAATAAAGGCACATCCTAGTAATGGTAAATTAATATTAGGTGATGATCCAGATTTCAATAAATATGAGGATATAATTATTGGACATCACAAATTTTATAATAATAAGGGTGGTTATCCTTCAGATTTTGATAGAACTAAATCAAAATATAATATTATTATTGATATAGTTACAATTGCGGACTGTAGTGATGCAGCTACTGATATTTTGGGTAGAAACTATGCCAAAGGAAAAACTTTTGATACTTTAGTTGAAGAATTCAAAAAAGATAGTGGTATAAGATATAATCCAGTAATTGTTGATTTAATAAGTAAAAATAATAAATTAAAAGAAGAGTTAACTCATTTATCAACAGATGGAAGAATTAGTTTGTATAAAGAAATATTTAAAAAATATTATTGATATAAATAATATATGTTGTATAATACTAACGGGCAATGGCGTATATATTAATAAAATTAATATTTAAACACTTTTTTGTTTCTAAATTTTTATTAATATGCTAACTCCTATATAATCATTGTGGTGGGTGATTATATGTGGCTCAGCCTGGTAAACTGAGAAAAGACGGGGTTATCCGTATTAAAAGACTGTTTTGGGTGGAACAGTCTTTTTGTTTTTTTTAAATATAAATATTTAATATACAAATCATGAGATAATTAGTTCATTTTTACAAAATCTACCGTTCATTTTGAACATTAATGTTGACATAAATAATATTTAGTGATATTATGTCTTCGTATTTATTTTTTATTGGAGGAAATTATGAAAAAATTATTATTAGGTTCTGCAATTATTGTAGGTGCTTTAACATCTATTAGTTTAACAAGCTGTGGTTCAAATGAAATTATTATTTATACTGCCGCTGAAGATGAAAGAATAGAATATCTAGATAAGGAAATCAAGGCTAAGTTCCCACAAACACCAGTTGTATTCCAAGCATTAGGTACAGGTGAAATGGCTACTAGATTACAAAGTGAAGATATTTATACTAAATGTGATATTTTCTATGATCTAGAAATTACAAACGCAGAAATTATTTTAAATAAGAATAAAGATATGTTCTATGATCTATCTGAATATAATTTTGATATTTATGAAGATAGTGTAAAAACTTATATGTCAAAGAAAAAATATGCTTTAAATAGTAAGGTATATAATGGTTTCTTAGTAAATAAAGAAGTATTAACTGCTAAAGGAGCTTCAATTCCTACTTCATATAATGATTTATTAAAATCTGAATATCGTGGCACACAAGATAATTCAGGTATCATTGTTATGCCAAATCCAAAATCAAGTGGTACTGGTTATTGCTTATACAATGGTATTTATTCTAAGTTTATTAATTCTAATTTAGGTGAAACTGCCGGTTTAAAATATTTTGATGATTTAAATCTTAATATTAAAGAATTCACTACATCAGGTTCAGCACCAGTTAAGAGTGTTGATAGAGGTGATGCAGGTATCGCTGCTGGTATGTTATGGCAATGCTGCACATACGCAAATAAGAATCCAAAATTACAAGTTGTAACATTTGAAGAAGGTATGCCATTCAACCTATTTACAATGGGTATTGTTAATACACATGAAACTAAGGCTGGCGTTAAAGAAGTATTTGAATATTTATTTAATGACTTAAATAAGGCTCAAAATGAATACTTCAACCCTGATAAAATTTATAAAACTCAAGGGGCAGCTAAAATTGAAGGTTATCCAACAACTATTAATGAATTACAATGTAATGGTGTATCTGATTATCAATATAAACAAAATTTATTAGATAAATGGAAGTTCTAGTATATGGCAGAAGATCTTATTTTAGAGGTAGAAAATTTAAATAAGAGATATAACAAAAGAAGTGTCTTAGAGGACATTTCTTTTGGTGTTTATAAAGGTGAGTTCTTATCTTTATTAGGACCATCTGGTTGTGGGAAGACTACTTTATTAAGATTAATAATAGGTATTGAATCTCCAACTTCGGGTGAAATAAAGAAAAATGGAGTAAGTATTTTGAATAATACTCCATATGAAAGAAATATTGGATTAGTATTCCAAAATTATTCTTTATTTCCTAATATGAATGTATATCAAAATATTGCTTACGCATTACAAACAAAACAAAAATATACAAAAGAAGAATTCATAGAAAAGAAAAAACAAGCAAAAGAAGAAAATGTCAAAGTAAAGAATAAATATACAAAAGAAGAAATCCACGATATGGTCATGGAAATGATTGATATTGTTGGGTTAAATGAACATATTTATAAAAAACCAAGACAATTATCAGGTGGTCAATGTCAAAGAGTTGCGATAGCGAGAACTCTTGTACTAAAACCAGATATCATATTATTTGATGAGCCAATGAGTGCACTTGATGCTGATATCAAGGTTGTATTAAGACAATTAATCAAAGATATTCAAAAGAAATATGATATTACTATGATATATGTTACTCATGATCAGGAAGAAGCTTTCGCTTTATCTGATCGAGTAATGGTATTAAATGAAAGTAGAATAGCTCAGCTTGATACTCCATATAATATTTATCATAATCCTGCTAATGACTTTGTTAAGAGATTTGTTGTTGATCATTTGGATTTAAAGATTAAATCAATCGAAGATAGTATCAAAAATGATAACAAAGAATTAGAGGATAGAAAAGACGATGATAACAACTAATAGTAAAGCTCATGCCTTTGGCAAATATGTACATCATGAGTGGATAAGATTTATCGCTATCGGTATTATTTTTGTATTCTCAATCTTACCTCTTGTGATTTTATTATTTAATATTAGTGGTGAAGATTTAAGCTTTGTATTCAGTGATGAAAGATTTGGGAAATCAGTTCTTAATTCATTTTTATATACTTTAGCCTCCTCAGCTATAACTACTGTTTTAGCTGTAGTGGTTGCTTATTTTCTAAATGAATCAAACCTAAAGCATAAAAATGTGTTTGTGCTTTTGATAACACTAGGAATGCTTGTTCCAACTATTTCAATTGGTCTAGGAGTTAGAGTTTTATTCGGTACTAATGGTTTATTAGATAGAATTTTCAATATAAATATTGATGGATTGGGATTTGAAGGATTGATTATAGGTTCAGTCATTTCATCTTTCCCAGCAACATTCTTAATTATTTATGATGCCTTAAAATACGAAGATAAAAGCCCATATGATTCTGCGGAAATAATGGGTATTAGTAAATTTTCTAGTTTCTTTAGACTAAAATTAAGATATTTATTTGTTCCTATTGTCGCTGCGTTTTTCGCATCATTTACTTTAATCTTTTCAGATTATGGTATTCCAATGGAATTACAAGGTAAGGTTAATACATTACCTATGTATTTATATGAACAAATTATGTCTATGTTCAAGTATGGTAGAGGCTCTATAGTTGGTGTTATGTTGTTACTTCCTGCCATAGCTTCATTTGTATTTGATATTTTCTTTAAAGAAGATAATGTTGGTGTTAATCAAAATAAATTAATCAAACCTTCTAAAAGATTTGATATTATTTCATTAATTATAATTATATTAGTTTGTGTTTTATTATTTATTCCTCAATTATCTTTTATAATTTTATCATTCGTTAAGGATTTCCCTAATGATATGTCATTTACCTTAGATAATATTAAGGCAATATTCTCATCATCAATGGGTATTGGTTTAGGTAGATATGTATTAAATTCTATTTTAGTATCATCCTTAACTGCGATATTTGGTACAGCAATTGCTTTTATAACAGCTTATTTATCATCAAGACATGATGGTAGAACAGGTAAAATAATAAATTTATTAGCTAAATCAACTATAGCTATACCAGGTATAGTTTTAGGTTTAGGTTATATTATTTTATTTAAGTGGACTAATGGTTGGTTCTTTGGAATATTTGTAATTTTAGTTGTAGTTAATATATTCCACTTTATGGGAACTCCATTCATAATGGCTAAAAACTGTTTATCAAAGATGGATAGAAATTATGAGGTTGTAGGTAATACCCTAGGTATTTCTAGAACTAAAATAATATTAAAGGTTTTAATTCCAAATTCAATTCAAACTATTATTGAAATGATTTCTTATTTCTTTATTAATAGTATGATTACAATTTCTGCGGTTGCTTTCTTATGTCAATATGCAAATCAACCACTTGCAGTATCAATGATTGGATTTGAAAAACAAAATAATTATGAAATGCAAGCTGTTATTTCGTTTGTTATTTTATTAATTAACATTATTTTCAAGATTATAATTAATGTTATTTTAAAATTTGTAAATAGTAAAAAGAAGGATAATTATATGGATTTGACAAGATATCAATTTGAATTATTAACTTATTTAGAAAAGAATGGTAAAGGTCATTATTCTCAAAGAGCTTTATCTGATATATTAACTTTATCTTTAGGAACTATTAATAAATTAATTAATGAATTATTAGAATTAGATTATATTTCTTATGATTCAAATAATGAATTATCTATTACTGAGAAAGGCTTAAAGGCATTAGATCCTTATAAAGTTAGAAAAGCTATTATATTGGCAGCTGGTTTTGGTTCTAGAATGGCTCCTGTTACATTAGATACACCAAAACCTATGGTTGTTGTAAATGGTAAAAGAATTATTGATACTTTACTTGATGCTTTAATTAGAGCTGATATTACAAATATTACAATTGTAAGAGGATATAAAAAAGAAAAGTTTGATGAATTATTAGAAAAATATCCATTTATCAAATTTGTTGATAATGAAAATTTCAATGTTATGAATAATATTTCAAGTGCTATGAAAGTAATAGATTTACTTGATAGATGTTATATTTGTGAAGCTGATTTAGTTATTTCTAATCCTGATATTATTAGGAAATATGAATATTCAACTAATTATTTAGCTGCTAAAGTAACTGAAACAGATGACTGGTGTTTTAAAAAGACTAATGGTTATATTTCAAGTTATCAACAAGGTGGTACTGATTGTTATCAAGCTTATGGTATTTCATACTGGACTATGGATGACTGTGAAAAATTAAGAAATGATATTCAAAAGGTATTTAATTCTCGTGGTGGTAAAGAATATTTATGGGAAAATATTCCTTTAAAGGCTTGTAAAAAGAATTATAAAATTGAAATTAGAAAATGTCATAAAACTGATATAGTAGAAATTGATAATTTTAGTGAATTGGTTCAAATTGATGATTCATATAAAAATTATCCAGGACACGAACAATTTTAATTTATAGAATTATTAAACTAATTATGTTAAAATAATATGTGGTTTTAGGAAAGCGAGAATATATATGAAAATTAAAGATGTAGATTTTGAAACTTATTTAAAAAATTATCCAAATGAAGATGGCTTTTTTGGAAGATATGGTGGAGCTTATATTCCAGACGAATTAAAGCCTGCTTTTGAAGAAATTAAAACTGCTTATCAAACAATTTGCCACTCATCACAATTCATTAATGAATTAAGAAGAATAAGAAAAGAATTTCAAGGTAGACCAACTCCAGTTTATCATTGTGAAAGATTATCTAAATATTGTGGTGGTGCACAAATATATTTAAAAAGAGAAGATTTAAATCATTCAGGTGCTCATAAATTAAATCACTGTATGGGTGAAGGCTTATTAGCTAAATATATGGGCAAAAAGAAAATTATCGCTGAGACAGGTGCTGGACAACATGGTGTAGCTTTAGCTACAGCCGCAGCTTACTTTGGTTTAGAGTGCGATATTTATATGGGCGCTGTTGATGTAAAAAAACAAGCACCAAATGTTTCAAGAATGAAATTATTGGGTGCTAGAGTTGTCGAAGTAACTGATGGACAACAAACATTAAAGGAAGCAGTTGATGCTGCATTTAATGCTTATTTAAAAGAATATAAGGATTGTATTTATTGTATTGGATCAGTTGTTGGTCCTCATCCATTCCCACAAATCGTTAGAGATTTCCAATCAATTGTTGGTATCGAAGCTAGAGAGCAATTCCAAGAAATGACAGGCTTATTACCTGATGTTATTTGTGCCGCTGTAGGTGGTGGATCAAATTCTGCTGGTTTATTTATTCCATTCTTAAATGATCCTGTTGAAATTATTGGTGTTGAACCACTTGGCCGTGGTAAAAAAGAAGGAGATAACGCAGCTTCAATGACTTTCGGTTCTGAAGGTATTATGCATGGATTTAATTCAATCATGCTAAAGGATAAGAATGGTAATCCTGCACCAGTATATAGTGTTGCTTCAGGACTTGATTATCCATCTGTTGGACCTGAACATGCATTTTTACATGATTTAGGTAGAGTTAAATATGATTCAGTAACTGACGCTGAAGCATTAGAAGCATTCTATACTTTATCAAGACTTGAAGGTATTATTCCTGCACTTGAATCATCACACGCTGTAGCTTATGCTATGAAATTAGCTAGAACTACAAAGAAGACAGGTACTATTTTAGTTAATTTATCTGGTCGTGGTGATAAAGATATGGATTATGTTATTGAAAAATACGGTATCGATTATCTTGAAAAGAATGGTATTAAATTAGATTTTTAATATTTTAAATTATAGGGTATCTGTTGATGCCCTTTTTTCTTTTTTAAAAAAATTAATTATTATTAATAATAATTGTTTTCAAATAAAAAATAGTGTGTTAAAATATTAGTTGTTTTTGGAGGAGAAATATGGGCGGAATATTTGGAGTTATTTCTAAACATGATTGTGTATTTGATTTATTTTTCGGAACAGACTATCATTCACATTTAGGAACTAGACGTGGTGGTATGGCTGTATTAGGTGAAAAAGGATTTAATAGAGCTATACATAATATTGAAGGAGCACCATTTAGAACTAAGTTTGAACATGATGTACAAGAGATGAAAGGTAAGATGGGTATTGGTTGTATATCTGATTATGAACCACAACCATTAATTGTTAAATCTCATCATGGTACTTACGCTATTACTACAGTTAGTAAGATTAATAACATTAAAGAAATTGAAGAAATGTTATTTAAAAATGGCAATTCACATTTCTTAGAGATGAGTGGTGGAGAAATTAATCCAACTGAATTAGTTGCTTCAATCATTAATCAAAAAGAAAACCTAATTGATGGTATTAAATACGCTCAAGAATTAATAGATGGTTCATTAACATTCCTAGTTTTAAATGAAAAAGGTATTTATGCTTCACGTGATAAATATGGTAGAACACCACTTGTTATTGGTAAGAATAATGATGGCTTTTGTGTATCATTTGAATCATTTGCTTATTTAAATTTAGGATATGAAGATTATAAAGAATTAGGACCTGGTGAAGTTTGTATACTTACTCAAGATGGAGTTAAAACATTAGTTGCTCCTGGAAATAAAATGAGAATTTGTACATTCTTATGGGTATATTATGGTTATCCATCATCTTCATATGAAGGTATTTCA
>Ga0247611_10004737_pt1 | contig 18602 bp, 17 predicted proteins | sample 177DNAGHGhighgp2_FD_192422 | JGI IMG/M metagenome (GOLD analysis project Ga0247611, IMG submission 192422) | Sheep rumen microbial communities from Palmerston North, Manawatu-Wanganui, New Zealand - 1770 DNA GHGhigh gp2 | ecosystem: Host-associated > Mammals > Digestive system > Stomach > Rumen... | reverse complement strand
TCGTCGCGAATGTTCCCCGCCCACGCGCCCGCATATGCGATAAAGAACCGCATATCCGGCGAAAGGTTTTGAACCGTTTCTGACGCTTTACCAAAATTTTTATACGCCGTGTATGCAATCGTCACGCCACCATAGTCCGCCAAGTTTTCACCCAATGTAAATTCGCCGTTTGCATGCGTGTCGGGTGCAACCAATATGCCGTCAAAATAATTCCGCATAACATTTGCGCGCGCGGTGAATGCGTCCGAATCCGCATCTGTCCACCAATCACGCATATTCCCGTGTTCGTCAAAGTGCCGCCCCGAATCGTCAAACCCATGTGTCATTTCATGCCCAATTATTGCGCCAATCGCACCATAGTTAAACGCGTCATCCGCGTTCATATCAAAGAACGGCGGTTGCAGGATTCCCGCGGGAAAGCAAATCTCGTTCGTGGTCGGGTCATAATATGCATTGATTTCGTGCGCATTCATATACCAAAGCGTTGGGTCTTTTTCTTTGCCGATTTTTTCCAACCAAAATTCATCTTCGAATTTTGCAACGCGCATCATATTTTCAAACAAACTTTCGCCCTTATCCAAACTCAGTTTCGAATAATCGCGCCATTTGTCCGGATACCCAATCTTTGCACGAAAGGCATTTAGTTTTCGCAACGCATTTGCGCGCGTTTCATCCGACATCCAATCAACCTTTTGAATACGTGCGGCATACGCCCGACGCAGGTTTTCAACCAATTCTTGCATACGTTTTTTCGCGGCGGCCGGAAAATATTTTGACACATAAAGTCGCCCGATTTCTTCACCAATTGCGCCGTCAATCATACCAACCGCGCGTTTCCACCGTGGTTTTTGTTCGCGTTGTCCCGACATTTCACGATTGAAAAAGTCAAATGATATTTCATAAGTGTCATCATCCAACAACGAATCGGCCGCTAAAATAATTTGATATTTCAAATATGCCTTTATTAAATTAAGGTCGGTATCATTTATAATTTTTATTGATTCTTTTATCGCCTCTGGCTGACCAACATCGATAAATTCTGCGGCGTTCGCACCACGCGCATCGAAATATGTTTTCCAATCGAATCCGTCATATTCACGCATAAAATCATCGCGCGATATTTTATGATAGTTCGCATGCGGGTCCCGCAATTTTTCTTTTGGATAAAAAGACCGTGCCATGCGTTCTTCGAATTCATAGATTTTTTTCGCGTCCGCATCCACACCGAAATTTTTTAATTGTTTTGCAATAAATTCGATATATTTTTTGCGAATGTCTTTTGTGCGCGCATCATCATCAAAATAATAATCGCGCGGTAATCCGATTCCCGATTGGTTCAGGCCATATATAAAATGTTCGCTGTCGCCGGCATCGATTCCAACCGTGTCGCCCCAAAAGCCGGAAAAATACGCATGACTTTCACCAAGGTATTTTGGTAAATCAGACTTTGATTTTATAGCATCGATTTTTTCAAAATATGGTCTTACCGGATTCGTTTTGTCGGCGTTCAATTTTTCCGCGTTCATCGCAACACTGTAAAGCAACCCGATTTTTCCATCGTCTTTTTCGGCGATTTCACGCACGCGGTTAAGGTTTGTGTCAATCAAAACCTCAAACACACCATATCGGGTGTAATCGTCAGGAATCGGATTTGCGCGCCGCCAACGCAATGTCGCATAGTCAAAAAAATCATCCGTCGGATTTATTGAAAAATCTATGTTATTCATATCTATACCAATGCCCATTTTTTTACCCCCTTTGATTTGTATTGCAAACATTACCGCAAAAGCCACGGCGATAATTCCAAAAATGTTTAATAAAGTATGTCGCATTTTTATTTCACCAACCTTTCGATTAAATTATCAAGAATCAAAATTCCCGCATCGGTTGCGCGAATTCGATTGTCGGGTCTAAACTCTATCACATCGGGATTTGATTTTGCAAATTCTATATCAATTATTTTTTTTATTGCGTCATCAACCATAACACCGCGCCGTGTCCGCATGCCGGTTATAACGCGTTCCGTTGCGCGCGCGGAATCAGATAACGATTCGAATAATTTCCCGTCACCCATTTGTTCATACCACACATTATCCATCAAAATTCGTCCCGCCGCACCATCGCCAATTCCGATATAGGGCGCGCCATCCCAAACATTTTGATTGTGGCGGCATTCCGCACCATCCACCGCATAGTTCGAAACTTCATAACGATTTAGTTTTAATGTTTTTGCAATCGCCATATACATTTCCGCCATTGTTTCATTAGACGGCATTTTCAAATTCATTTTTCCAAATGGCGTGTTCGGTTCAATCGTCAATTCATACATTGAACAATGTTGAATCCCAATTTTGTTTATTTCATCACAGGTTTTTATTACATCATCAACACTGTCCGATGGCAATCCATAAATAAAATCGGCCGAAACGTTTTTAATTTGCGACATTGCAATATCAATTAGTCGCCGTGCATCATCGGCATTGTGCGCACGCCCAAGAAATCGCAATTTTTCATCATCAAAAGATTGCACACCGATTGAAATCCGATTCGCACCCGCATCACAAAATTCACGTAATCGCACCGTATCAAGTGTTTTTGGATTTGCCTCTATCGTGATTTCTGCATCGTCCAATAGATTAAAATTTTCACGTACCGAATTTATTATTTTTGCAAAAATTTTTGTTGGCAAAAGTGACGGTGTTCCACCACCAAAGAAAATTGTTGGCACCGAAATTCTTCCCAATATATCATGCCAATGTTTTATCTCTGTGATAATTTTTTTTGCATACGATTCCCAATCCGGGGCCGCACATGCACGCGAAAAAAAAGCACAATAATTGCACTTTGAAATACAAAACGGAACATGAATATAAATGTTGTGCGGCGCGTTCATAACCCCGATATTACAACGGGTATAAAAATCTGCAACAAAAAATGCAAATAGCATAAAATAGTTGTTTACAAAATAATGTCGATGTTATAATATCGCATTGAAAGGAAAGTGATGAAACGGGGAATAATATCGTTTTTGCCGGCAATGTTGATTCATTGTGCCGCGCTCGCGGCGAATGAGGGCGTGCCGGTTTACTACCAAGATGCCCCGACGGTCAACACAAACCAATCAAATTATGGTGCATATGCCGATAGTGGTTATACAAAATATATCGGCAAAACCGGCGAAAAACAGGTTGTTGGCACACGAACCTATTCATACACAACCGAAAAACGTAACCGTCCCGTTCCAACAATCGAAGAATATTCTGAAAATTTAACATATGCCACCGCGGGTACAATGACGGTAAACGGCCTTGGGTTGGATCCGGAAATGGAACCATCAACATATCTTTATGCGGGGTATTCACGCCGTTTCGCAAATTTTGAATTCAAAACGGGTGTAAATTCGATACTTAAATGGGATGACATGATTTTTGATGAAATAAATGTCGGCGCGCGTCATGTGTTTTCATTTGGCAATTTTGATGTATTCGCTTTTGCTGATTATGCATACGGCAAGATGTCAAGTGGCGGACTTTCCATGGATTATGATTTGGAACCGTATGATTGGTCGGAACCTGAATACGGAATCTTTACGATTTCGATGGGTGGGCAATCCGGTGATTCGCATCATCTGCGCCTTGGAATCGGTGCAAAACATATTTGGAACATTGGCGGGTGGAAATTGTCGCCGGTAATTGGATACGAAATCTTTAAACATAATTTGGAAATGTCCGATCACCTGTATCCGAACCAGGGGATATATTTACCACTTATGACGAACCTGGGCGAATATGTCTATGGTGATGAAGAAGGAAACTATTATTCTTTACCGATTGATGTTATCCCGCCCGAAACCTGGTACCAGGTTTGCATGGGGCCCGAAGATATCAAGGTTGTAAATCAAAACGGTTCATCAACGGGTTATGTCACGTACCTTGGCGATGTTTTGCAAACAATGGATTACAACGAACAAACAATGGGCAATTTGCCATGGGGCGTGTACGAAGGGGACTGTGTCATCATTGGTGGTGATGGGCCGATAAAGGTTGGCGGCCTTACGCATATTTATAACACAACGTGGAGTGGTTTCTACTTTGGGTTAGAGGTTGAAAAGCAAATGACCCTGGCGGATAAATTGCGTTTGTATTTTCAGGTCGGTATGCCAAAGTATTCATCCGAAGGTATTTGGCCCAATCGGACGGATTGGCAACAAAACCCAAGTTTCTTGGACGAAGGAACAAATGGTTCATACACATACGCGGCCGAAATGGAATATGATGTCCGTGTTGCGTCGCGGTTGCAATTGGCGATAAAGGTTGACACGAACTTTTTCCATGTTGGAAAAATCCCTGGGAAACTTTACATTGCCGAATATACCGAATTTGTATTGGATGAAAATGGACAATATGCGGTTGATGAAAATGGGTTGCCATATCTGCAAACGGTTCCGGCGCACACCGAAAATGTTAGTGAATCTTTGAAATACGCCGATTGGCAATCGTTTGGTGTTCACCTTGGGTTCAAATATACATTTTAGTGATGAAATTTGTGTTTAGTATAATTTTTACAGGATTCTTTTTTTGCGCGGCATTCGCGGACAGTGGCGAATTTGATATGTCGCGTTGGATGGGGATAATGGATGACGTTCGCGCACGTGCGACCGCACAAAATATATCAGAATCAACAATAAATGATACATTGCGTTCGCCCGCGTTTATTCCGTCAATTGTAAAAAGTGATAAAAATCAATCTGAATTCAAATTGACATTGGACGAATACCTTAAACGCACGGTCAATTCGACACGGATTTCGCGCGGTCACCAAATGAAGGCAAAATATCCAACATTGCTTTCGCGGGTTGAAAGTGACTATGGTTTACCACCGCACGTAATACTTGCGTTTTGGGGTATGGAATCAAATTATGGCGAAGTAAAGGCACGCCATCGTTTGGTTGATGCGTTCTTTACATTGATGTACGACGGCCGGCGTGAAAAGTTCTTTGGTGACCAATTATTGGCGCTAATGAAAATTGCGGATAAAAATTCATTGGATATAAATAAAATCAGGGGCAGTTGGGCCGGCGCCATGGGGCATTTTCAATTTATTCCAACAACGCTTGCATCGTATGGTGTGGATGGAAACGGCGACGGTCGTGTTGATATTATCGATAGTGTTGGCGATGCGATGGCCAGTGCGGGAAATTACCTAAATAAATTGGGTTGGAATAAAAACGAAAAAATCGTGCGTCGCGTGATTTTGCCGGCGGATTTTGATACATCGCTGATGGACGGCAAAACGAAAAAAACATTGAACGAATGGGCGCGTATGGGTGTTTTGAATCCCGATGGAACCCCAATACCGATTGGTAAAATGGTGGCGGGTTTGGTTGCGGATGTGGCAAATTTGCCGGAACCCACATTGGATGAAAACCCGGATTCCGACATTGCGCCGCGTCCGGTAATAACCGCGTATTTGACCTATCCAAATTTTTATCGCATAAAAAAGTGGAATAATTCAAATTGGTACGCGATTGCGATTGCGGAACTTTCGGACAAATTGAAATAATTTTCCCAAAAAAATTAAAAAAAATAAAAAGATTGCACCGGCGTCTTTTGTTTGGTATTCTTATGATAATTCTTAAACAAGGGATATATTGATGGCCATCAAAGTTCGTGATTTCGAAGTTCGTTTAACGCACAACAAAGAAGAACGTCGCATGGTACGCGCGTTGCGCTATGACGTTTTTGTCGAAGAAGAAGGCGCAACCCCAACGGCCGAACAAAAAGAATTGCACGAAGAATTCGATGAATTTGATAAATATGCCGAATATATGGCGGTGTTTCACAATGGTAAAATTGTTGGCACATATCGTATTATTGATAAAAAGGCCGCGGATAAAATGGGCGGTTTTTATACCGAAACGGAATTCAATATTTCAAAAATAAAAAAAGCATCTGATAACATCGCGGAAATGTCGCGTGCATGCGTGGCGCGTGAATATCGCGAAAATGCATTGGTGATGCGTATGCTGTGGGCGGGGCTTAGTGAATATGTCTTGCGCCGGCGTATCGCTGTTTTGTTTGGTGTTGCGTCGTGGGTTGGACAAAAACCGGTTGAATCGGCCCAGGCGATATCGTATCTGTATTACAATTACCTTTCACCATTGCGTTTGCGCGCGCGCGTGATTTCCGAACGGTTTGCGGACGGTGTTGACCAACGTATGTCGAAAATGAATATTTTGCCACGTGCCTTTGTGGACGAAGAAAGCGCGAAAAAGCAAATGACCCCACTTATCAAGGGGTATCTGCGTATGGGTGCCACATTTGGGGCGGGCGTGTTTATTGACAAACCGTTTAACACATACGATGTGTTTGTTATGTTGCAAACGAAAAATATGGATGCCGCGTATCAAAAGCATTTCTATGGTCGCGAAAACGCATTGGAACATTTGGATGTAAAACGTCACCCGATTCAAACGCTGGGCAAAATAATGCTTATGCCGATAACGGGGTCGCTAAATGTGCTGGGGGCGTTCTTTGAATTTTTATTGCGCGAAGACGCGGCGGACGCGGAATTTATCGAAGAATCACAAAATCCGGACGAAGAACAATAAAATGACAATGGTACGCAAACAAAATTTTTTTAATACGATAACCGGCGCATTGCGTTTTACGGTGTTCTGGATAATGGTCTTTGTTCAATTGCCAATACTTTTTCTGTTGCCGGCGCGAAAAAAGATAACCGTAAAGTATATGTCCATCTTTATGCGGATTTTCCTGTTTGTCGCCGGTGTCAAAATCGTAAAGCACGGAACATTGTCAACGCGGCGGCCATTGTTGGTTGCGGGAAATCATATTTCCGTGTTTGAAATTGCAACTTTCCCGGTTATGTTCGGCGGAACATTTATTTCAAAAAACGATGTCCGCAATTGGCCCCTTGTTGGTTGGGTCGCGAATAAGTTTGGTGTTGTCTTTATTGACCGCCGCCCGTCACATGCGGCCGAAGTCCTGGCCCAGGTTCAAAAAGAAATCATGAACATCGATTGGCCACTTTATGTTTTCCCCGAAGGAACAACAACCAATGGCGCGTATGTCAAGGAATTCAAAAGCCCGCTGTTCAATGTGGCGGAGGGCGCCGATGTCACCGTGCAACCGGTTGTGGTTCAATACTGTCACCATGACGGCACACCGATAAGTGATGCGGATTTGGCGGAACACTATGCGTATTTTGATAATGCAAAACAAACCGCCGGTCCAAAATGTTCCCGTGAACGCAGTGCATTCGGCCAGGTTTTTCACATCATGGTTTTGGGCGGATTTCGCGTAAACGTCTATATGTTGCCGCCACCGCCATTGGCGGGAAAAGATAGAAAACAAATTGCGGAAACAATGTATGAAATAATTTCAAATAAATATATGGAACTTAAAAAGGAAATAAAAAATGAGAATTGAAAATTTATGTGTTAAAAGACAAATTGGCGATGTTGCGGGTGCAACGACGCGCGGTCATAAAATGGCAATAAAGGGCGGATATATCTATCAAACATTTCAGGGCGGATATACATTGACCCCAACGGGTTGGCGCGTTGTTCATAAAATCGAAAATATCATTCGCGATGAAATGGATAAAATCGATGGCCAGGAAATTTTAATGCCGGTCGTATGCACCGCGGATTTGTGGCGTGAAACCGGCCGTTATGATGCGATGGCGGTATTGGCAAAGTTCAAGGGGTCGTCCGGTGCGGACTATGTAATATGCCCAACGCATGAAGAGGTTGTGACGGACTATGCGCGTTCGGTAATCGGTTCATATCGTCAGTTGCCGTTCATGTTGTATCAAATTCAAACAAAGTTTCGCGATGAATTGCGCGTGCGTGCGGGTTTGATTCGCACCCGTGAATTTATCATGAAGGACGGTTATTCTTTCCATGAAACCCAAGAAGACCTGGAACGGTATTATAAACTTTGTTTTGATGCGTATTATCGTATATTCCGTCGTTGTGGATTAAAGAACATTGTTGATGTTATGTCATCTACGGGTGATATGGGTGGCGCGGTCGCGCATGAATTCCAACTGGTCAATGAAATGGGCGAAGATACACTTTATATCTGCGATTGTGGATTTCGTGCGAACAAAGAACTGGAAGACCAACAGGGCGGGGGCGAAAACGCCGTTTGCCCAAAGTGTGGCAAGCCGATGCAAAAGGTTCGTGGTATCGAAATTGGAAACATTTTCCAACTTGGCAAGAAATATTCTGACTCAATGCATATGACCTATACCGCGGCGGACGGCACGGAAAAGACGCCGATTATGGGTTGCTATGGCATCGGTGTTGGTCGCACCATGGCGGCGATTTTGGAAGAAAGTGCGGACGACAACGGCCCGATTTGGAATATGGAAACCGCACCCTTTGCGGTGGAAGTAATCGGACTTGTTGACAAAGAAAACAAGACATTGCCGATGGCGGAAAAAATTTACAATGAATTGAAAAATGCGGGCGTTGATGTATTGCTTGATTCGCGCGATATCCGCGCCGGTGAAAAATTTGCGGATGCGGATTTAATCGCGGCGCCAATTCGTTTGATTGTGTCGGAAAAGAATCTTTCGCGTAATGTTATCGAGGTTAAATACCGCGTGAATGATTTTGACACATCGTCATTACCAAACGAATTCAAAATCGAAACATGTGTCGCGGATACTTTGAATACAATACAAAAATTGCTACATAAATAAAAAAACAAAACATAAAATCAAAACGGGCGCGTCCGTCTTCGCTATCGCTCCGTCGCGATTGGTTGCGCCCGTCTAATCACTTACACTTCCCACTATTTCCCAAACTTTCCACTTCTTGGGAATCCGACGGGAATGGTGCGGCCCTGGGTCGCGCGCCGACCAACCCATGGTTTCCAATCGTCAAGTTTTGTTGTTCCGCGCCCCGTTGTCCAACCGAACCCATCCGCCGCGTCAAAGAACATTACGTCCAAAACATATGTCCGTTCGGCGTTGTATTTCTGTAAAATCACACCCTTGCCACGAACCATTTCCGGAATTTCCGCGGTACCGAAAATCAAAATCTTGTCATTTGACCCGGACATCGCAACCGTGTCGCCCGTGACCCGAACACAGAATGTCGCCGGATTTGCGTCATCAACATTCATAACCTGTTTCCCGGTGCGTGTTTGCGCCAAACAGTTTTCGCCGGCAATGATAAACCCGTTTCCGTGCCGTGACACCAACAGGTATTTTGCCGATGCATCCAAAACGAACGCGTTTACAATCGCTTCTTCTGCGCCAATATCAACCATCATACGCACCGATTCCCCAAAGCCGCGCGCCGACGGCAAATCATTTGCGGCAATTGTGAACATGCGCCCCGACGCACCAAACAGATTTATTTTATCGGTTGACATCGCATGGAAAGCAAATTGCAATTCATCGCCTTCTTTGAATTTCAAATCGAGTGCATTCAAATCCATATGCCCCCGCGCCGCACGAATCCACCCCATCGTTGAAAGGATAACGGTTAGGGGTTCTTTTTCGATAAAATCTTCGGCGTTCACGGTGATTTCTTCGGTTTGTGCCGCCCAAGTCGTGCGCCGCCGCCCAAGTGCGGTCTTTTTATCATATTGCTTTTTAATATCCGCAAACCACGCCTTTATTTGGTTGTTCTGAATTTCTTCACTTTCAAGCAGCGCAACCAACTGTTCCCGTTCCGCGCGCAGGTTTTTATCTTCGCGCCGAATTTCCATTTCTTCTAATTTACGCAACGCGCGCAGGCGGGTATTCAAAATTGCCTCTACCTGAACATCGGTCAATTTAAATTCCGCCATAAGTACCGTCTTTGGGTCATCTTCGGTCCGGATAATTTCAATCACGCGGTCAAGATTCAGATATACAATCAGCAATCCGCCCAAAATTTCAAGCCGTTTATCGATGTTCGCAAGTCGCCACCGTGACCGCCGACAAAGAACATTTTTCTGGTGCGTGATAAATTCATTCAACACATCGCGAATTCCCATCACGCGCGGCGCGCCATTGGAATCAATAACATTAAAATTCATATTAAACCGATATTCCAAATCGGTCAGGGCGAACAAATGTGCCATCATTTTATCCGCGGGGACATTACGACTTTTGGGTGTGATGACAATGCGAACATCGGTCGTAGATTCATCAACGATGTCATCAACCAACGGCAATTTTTTCGCGTCAATCATTTCGCCGATTTGTTCGACCAACTTGGACTTTATAATTCCATACGGGATTTCGGTAATTACAACCTGATACCCGCCGCGGTCAAGTTCTTCAATTTCATATTTTGCGCGAATCCGGAATGTGCCTTTACCGGTTTCATAGTTTTTAACAATCGTATCAAAATCATCAATTAAAACACCGCCCGTCGGAAAATCTGGCCCAATCATTTTCTTGCATATCTGTGCGGTCGTGGATTCCGGTTTGTCGACCATAAGGGTCAATGCATCGCAAACCTCTGCCACGTTATGTGTTGGAATGTTTGTTGCCATACCAACCGCAATACCCATTCCCCCGTTTGCAAGTAAATTCGGAAACGCGCCCGGCATAACCACCGGTTCAACCGTTGTTCCGTCAAAGTTCGGCATCATATCGACACTGTCTTCGTCAATGCCGTCCATAATCAGCATTGCCGCTTCGGTCATTTTGGATTCTGTATAACGGTATGCCGCCTGGGGGTCGCCATCGATATTTCCAAAATTCCCCTGGCCATCAATCAGTGGATATCGCACGGAAAAATCCTGAGCCAGCCGCACCATCGCGTCATACACCGACGAATCGCCATGCGGGTGATAGTGCCCAAGCACATCGCCAACCACCGTCGCACATTTGCGAAACGCCGCCGCGGGCGATAACTTTTGCCGCAACATAGAATACAAAATACGGCGATGCACGGGCTTTAACCCATCGCGCACATCGGGCAGGGCACGTGATACAATCGTACTAACCGCGTACGATAAATACCGCGTGGACAGGGCGTCCGCCAATTGTTGTGAATCAATTCTTTCGACTATTTCTTTACTCATAACGACATAAAACATAGAACATTTGAAAAAAAATAACAACCAAAAAACACGAATTATTGGGCAATTTTATTTTTGATTTCCCGTATGCGTGCCAAAATTTCGCGTAAATCGGCATCGGTCACACTTGGGGTGGGTTTGTTGCGCAATTCATCGGCCAGCACAATACAAACGGTGGCCAACAGCGAACTTTCCGGCAACGGTCCGATTTTATCCAAAATTTGCCGCGCCCGCGCATCCACCATCTGCCCCAGTTCAACCAGGCGCCCTTCTTGGCCATCTTCGCAGCCCATAGGGTAATTTTTATTTACAATCGGGATTGAAACGACACTCATTTCAGCCCCCCAAGAATTTCAATAGATTGGTCAATAAGTTCGGTTGCCCGCGCATTTTTCGCACGCAAATTTCGCACCTGTTGCGTTAAAATTGCAACCTCCAGGTCGGTTTGTTTACTTGCGTCAACCGCCGTCGCCCGCAGACGCGCGGTCGCGTCTTCAAGTTTTGATAGTTCCTGAAAAATTTGTTCCCTTATGTCCGACATATTGTCATTTTAAGACATTTTTTATATGCGTTCAACCCTAAAATGTGATATAATCATCCTGATGATGATTTCAAAAATGCGATGGTGATGCAAATGAAGAAAAAGATAATTTATATTTCGGGCGCGGATTCTTTTAATCCCGGTGAAGTGCGGACCGCGTTTGAAGAGGTTCGGTCCACACTGGGCCTGGACACGGATACAGTTTTGTTTGGGGTTCCAGTGGACGATTTAATTGCGGTGGAAACCGCACCAGTTGTCGCCGATTCGGTTGTCGCACCCACACCGGATGTGACCGAAGAACCGGTGGCAAAACCTAAAAAAACGGCGAAAGCAAAGAAGGAAAAGCCGGTCGAAAAAACAACTGAAAAACCGGTTGTTGAAAATCCTGTCGCCGAAAAGCCGGCCACCGCACCCGTTGTCCCGATTCTGTCGGTGCTGGGCGGTGGTGAAGAATCCGCGCCGGTTGCGGAAACCGCGGGCCAAGAAGTGGTTGCCGAAACCGTCACCGTTGAAACAGACGAAATGCCGGAATTTGACGATATTAGCGATATTGATGAAATGTTGCAAGACGATGTGCCGGACGCGCCACATGAAAAAACGCTGGAAGAATTGTTGGAAACGATGACGCCACTGCGTGAAGATGTGCAGCCGGACGAAGAAGATGCCGGCGAAACCACGGAACCAGTCGCGGCGGATGAATCTTTGGATGATGCCGATGCAACACTTGCAAGTTTGGCGACCGAATTCGTTGATGTCCAAGATAAAATGCCAACATTTAGGAAAAGTCCTGAACGCGGAAAAATCAGCAAGTTAAAAAGTATATTGCCATTTAAAAAGAAAAAAAGCGATGATACCGGAATAATGGGCGATTTATTCGGTTGGGCGGGTGTCGCCGCAAATGACGAAGATTTTTCCATACCGGGATTCTTTACGAATGTCGCATCGAAAAAATAAAAGACAATGAATGACATTGATACCATCAGAACAATGTTGGAAAACGTCGGTTTGCACGTGCGTGGTGTTGATGCAAACTTTTTTTATATCGAAGACCCGGCCTGTATATTGCGCGGGTTTGAAAATTTCCTTTATTACGCATGGATGGTTTTAGGATTGTTTACCGCGGGCCTGGTTATCGGTTGGGGCATATCGATGATACGCGGTGCAAAAAATGATATCAAAGAAAATTTCAAAACATTGGTTTTAATTTTTGGAATCTTGACCGCGGTTTGGCCGATTTTAAATGTTATTTATGGTGGTGATATTTTGGCCATTGGGTGCAAGACAACGCGGATTTCGGTTGATGGTGTAAATGAAATTTTGGCGACAAAAATTGCCGCGCGCGGGGACCATTCAATGCTTTATGAAGATATCGATATATACGATTCCGGAAGTGGAATTTTGCCAAACTATGAAATGCCAGAAATGGAAGATTTCCCGGATTTATCTGATTTAATGAATTGGACACCGGACGGAAATATCGCCGGTGGAACGACCGGCACGACAAGTGTTCCGGTAAGCATTCCACCAATATCAACCGGTGGTCGAACGGCGGTTGCCGCAATCAATATAAACGTGGGTGAAATCACATATACCGCACCGGACGGTTCAAAATATACACACCTCGGGGGCAGTTTAACATGGCGTGCGAATAATCCGGGTGCACTTCGGTATTCAGATTTTACACGGCGTATGGGCGCCATAGGAAAAACGATAAACAATTTTGCGATTTTCCCAAACCCAGCGGTTGGCCGTCGGGCAAATGTTGCCTTATTAAAAACCGAAAAGTATCAAAACAAAACACTTGCGGAGGCAATTCATACCTATGCCCCATCATCGGACGGAAATAACCCGGCATCATATGCGGCGCGCCTTGCACGGGCGATGGGTGTTCCGGTAAATATGTATTTGCGCGATATGTCCGATATCCAGTTGGAACGCATGGCCGAAGGCATTCGACGCATCGAAGGTTGGCGCGAAGGCAGCGTTCGCAATAATTAAAAAGGAAGTAAAATGGAAAAAAATAACGGTTGGATAAAAATTATAATAATTCTGGCATTGATTGGGGTTGGTGTTTTTGTTTTTTATAAATTTAATAAACCACATACCGAAACCAAATCAATAAATGTAATGGCCGAACCAATTGTTGAAACCACGGGTGGGGCGGAATTTACTGACGGCCTGGCTAATCCGGTGTCCGTGCATAACTTTGAACCCGATGAATTCGGCGAAGGCGTTGTCGAAGTTGCAACGTTTTCTTATGACATTGACGAAGATGGTCGCCCCGACCGAATTTCCCGCGCGCGTCGCGAAACCGGCACTGCACACTTTCAATATATATACCGGGTTGAATTAAACAACGGCGAAAAAATGGTGAATATAACACCAAAAGATTTCTTTACCGTCGAAGGTGCGGAATGCGCACATCAAAAAATTCAGTTTTCGTTTAAACCAGACTTTTCAATAACAAAAATTTCGCGTCCCATGGGTGAAGATTGGGATACACCAACGCCATCAACAAAAACCGTATACACACTGTGGAATAATAATTTGCATGTCGCCACGACATCGGAATATAAAACCGTGTGCGATGTGGCGGAATTATTTTAACCAGTGTTGGTCTTTCATCGAATACACAACCCCGCCCGATACGACAAAGTGATCATAAAGTTGTATGCGCACATTTAACAGGGCGTTTTTTAATTGTTCGGTGATGTCGATATCTTCACGTGAAAACCCAAGCCCCGGAATCGGATGATTGTGCACCAGTGTAACAAATTTCGCACCCATATTTAGTGCGTTTTTAACAATTTCATTGTTATATAAAACCGTGCAATCGATTGTTCCGGTACTGTGCAGTTCGTTTTTTAATAAACGCAAATTTTCATCCATATATAAAACATGCATTTCTTCGGTTGCGCGCCCACCAAGCATGATTCGTATATAATTATCAAACTGTTCCCGATTGTGCAGAACCGGTTTTTCTTCCGCCTCGGACCGGTATCCATCAATAATGATTTTTTGTATCGCCTTAATAAAAATTGCGGTGTTGTGCCCAAGCCCCGGAATCCGTTCCAAATCATCAATCGATGCACACAAAATCGGAAATGTCCCACCGAATTTTTTATACAGCATTCGCGCAATTGGGCGAACATCTTTGCGCGGAATTGCATATCCCAAAATCAATTCCATAATTTCGTAATTTGCAAGTTCGCCATCCAGGAATTTTTGGCGCAACCTGTCGCGATGTCCGGCACGCAAAGATAATTCTAATGATTTATCTTTCATGCAAATTCCCTTTTTATATCATCTTTTCGGTAAATATCGTGACGCCGTCTTCGGTAATCCCCAATGTGTGTTCCCACTGTGCCGAAAGGCCACCATCAACCGTCCGTGCCGTCCAACCGTCCGCATCAATTTTACATTCGGGCCTTCCCGTATTTATCATCGGTTCAATTGTGAAAACCAATCCCGGCACCATTTTTACACGGTCCCACATTTTATCATAGAAATGAAAAATTTGCGGATCGTCATGCATAACCTTGCCAATGCCATGACCAACAAAATCGCGCGATATTGAAAAACCGTGCGGTTTAACAACGGCCTCTATCGTTTTGCCGATTTCGGAAAGTGGCACACCCGGGGCGCATACCGCAATCGCGGCGTTCAATGCGTCTTGGCATGTTTGCACCAATTCGCGCGCCTTGTCGGATACCTTGCCAATCATAAACATACGTGACGCGTCGCCATGAAACCCCTTGTATTCCGCGGTCAAATCAACATTTACAATATCGCCATCCTTTAAGACAACATCGTCACTTGGGATACCATGCACAATAACATCGTTCACCGAAGTGCAAATGCTTTTAGGGTACCCTTGGTATCCCAAATCGGACGACCGCGCACCATTTTCACGCAAAAATCCCGCAACCAAACGGTCAATTTCGCCGGTTGAAATTCCGGCTTTGACGTGCGGCGTAATATAATCAAAACAGCGCGCCACCAAGTCGCCGACAACGCGCAATCTTTTAAAATCTTTTGGTGCATACACAGATGATAACATATTTTAGTTCCTTCGTTTAACAGACATTTTATAAGTTTTTAATACCAATTTTAATGCAAAATCGCGCAACAAAATTTCCGCCGGCATTCCGGTTGTCCGCATTTGCATTTCAAGTTCATTTAGCCGCGTCAAAACCGCGGTTATATCATCGCCCCGCCATATTTTTGTGGCAAGGTTAAATTTGTCCGCAACCTTCCAAAAAAGCCGTGGCAATTGCCCATCAATCACCGCGGTCAGTAACGATTTGAAATGCCGGTCCAACATACGCACCAGCATATTCGGTTCCGCATTGTCATACAACAACCGGTCAAGTGCAAGCATAGTTTGCTGAATATGTCCCGCCGTTAGCGAATATAAAAAATCATCGGTGTTTGCGGCGCCTGTGTCGGGCAGGCATTTTTCCACATCATCCAATTCGATTGTTTTTTTATCATCAACATAAATTGCAATTTTATTCAAAAATCCCCGCGTGATTCCACGGTCGCCCCCAAGGTGGCTTGTCATATAAACCATTGCATCGGGCGAAATTTGTTTAATTCCGGCATTGGTAAAAAGTTCATTTCGAATAAGGTTTTCAAGTGTTTTTGCATCGTCACTATAACACGCGATTGCGGCGATTTTTTCGCCACCTTCGAATAAGGTGCGAAGTGAACCGCCCGAACGCAAATCGCCCGCCGTCACGATAACCATTGCATCCAACGACGGGTGTTCAACCAAATCGCGGATTGTTTTTGCGTCTGAATCGCCGGCGTTTGAAATAATAACCATCTTGCGACCACCAAACATGGACGGTGTGCATGCTTCGGCAAAAAGCGAATCTTGCTTGTCCCGCAATTCATCGGAATCCAGTGCAAAGATATTATCTTTTTCAATCGATAAAATATCCACCGATTTGTCGCAAAGTTCGTCAACCAACCCCGCGTCCGGTCCATAAATTAACACACCGCGAACGGCGGTAATCCCTTTGGCAAAATCAGATTCCTTCCACTTCATTTTTTCGCCATTTCGCGTTCGTGTTTTGAAACATCGGCAATTGCGCGTGTGCCAATTTTATCGGCCAAAACCGTGATAGTATTTGTGACCGCGTTATTATACGATGCGTTCGCCGCAACCAAATACCGCACAAATGTGTATGATTCAGATGCAGATTCCGTTCCAGTGGAAATTGTTTTGTCACCCGCGGTTAAAACATAATTCGCGGTTAGTTTTATTTCTTGCCACGTTGCGGCGCCGGTCGGTTCCAACGCCTTGTATTTTGTTTGCGGTTCATTTAGTGTCACGGTCAATTTATACGGCGCGGTGCTTTCCTTTTGGCCACCGAACTTTGTATTCAGTGCGTTGCGCAGTTCGATTCCGTTTATACCACTTATGACCGGAACATAAATATCCGTATTTGATTCAGAAAACATCGGTGTAAAACCGCAACCGCAAAGGAATAAAAACCAAATACACTTTTTCATATTTTCACCAATAAAAATTATTTTTTGTTGAAATTCATCCATATAATACCTAGACTTTTACTAAATCGCAAGGGGGAAAGATGAATATTTTTCTTATAATGCTTATGTCTTTATTCATGGCGGGATACTATATGTTCTTTGCGCCAAACACACGTGTTGTTGAACAAGAAACCGATTATGCAATCGCCGTGTCTGATTTGCGTTCTATTGCCGAATGCGCGTTGGCGGTGCACAATGCAACGATTACTGGAAATACATTTAACGATATATGTGTTGAACAGAATCAAATTAAAACAGAACACGTATGCTTTGATTCGCGCTTTTCAATTATGGATTGTTATTCTGATGGCATAAAACGCCCAAGCCACAGTTTTATTATAACAACGACCGGTGCACTGGACACGTCGGAATATAATGAAATGATGGATATTTTGGAAAAGAATTTTACAACAAACGGAACTTTTGGAATATACCAAAACGATTTGATTATGGTTGCCGGAACCAGTACGAAACAAACATTACCCAAGGCGATGGTTGATAAACTTGGGCTTGAAAATGGGCAACTTATGTACATAACAAATTATGACATTCCGGACCCGGAACGCGTATTCACGGACCCCGGGGTGGAAGATGTGAACTGTCCCGCGGGCACGCAAAAGGTTTTTCGTTTTGGCCGTTGGCAATGTGCCAATTATAATGTAAAGACAAGTTGTGGCGGTGACCAGGTTTGGAATGCGTCGGCAATGGAATGTGTCCCCGATGAATCGCGCAAACCACTGTGTGTCGGCGTTGAAACCGCGGTTATGGTTGATGGCGTGTGGGAATGCGTTGCGCCATTTGGTGAATATAAATGCCCCGGTGGCCAAATTGCGCGCCTTAATTACGAAACATTGGAATGGGAATGTAGCGAAGACCCGAACAAAATACAAAAGACCGCTAAATGCACAATGCCAAAGCCGCAAATTGTGCGTGGCCGTGGCGGTGCGACATTGCGTGTTATTGCAAATGATTGCACGGATTGTGAAAAGGCGGTTATTGATGAAGAAAACTGTACAATTACATGTGTTCCTGATTCGACAAAACTTTCGTCGTCGGCGTGTTATCCGGGGCGGGTGAACGATTGTCGCGGTTCGTCACGCGCGTTTTATTTCGGTTTCCCGGACCAAGAATATGTGGAAAAATCTGGTGTCGTGTCACCTGACGATGTGCCATTTGATTCCGAACTTTCCAAGAACAGACGTTTTAATTGTCTTGATTGCGGTGCGCGTGGTGTTGATTTGTCGCGTTCCAAACCCCCATATACCGCCGTTTGCAAAGAATAGTGTAAGTGTAAGTGGCGGGCGCATCCAATCGCGACGGAGCAGTAGCGAAGACGGACGCGCCCGTTTTTGTGCAAAAATTCCAGAGTGCGAAGTTCCCCTCCATTGGAGGGGTGCCGGGTAGCACCCGGCGGGGTGGTTAGAGTGTTCTTAATAATTTCGTATTCTCTA
>Ga0247611_10004736_pt1 | contig 18602 bp, 19 predicted proteins | sample 177DNAGHGhighgp2_FD_192422 | JGI IMG/M metagenome (GOLD analysis project Ga0247611, IMG submission 192422) | Sheep rumen microbial communities from Palmerston North, Manawatu-Wanganui, New Zealand - 1770 DNA GHGhigh gp2 | ecosystem: Host-associated > Mammals > Digestive system > Stomach > Rumen... | reverse complement strand
ATGCTGCCTAATTGTGGCATAAACCATAAAATCACCCTGCTTGTACTCAGGGGCTGGGCACCCTGCCTCTTCCATCTCACGGTACATACGGTCAACACCCTCACCAAACTCTTTCACCAACTTATACTCATGCATATAACCCGCAATCTTAGGGTTGCGCGAGAAATGCGTGTTGCGGATATTTGCAGGTCTGACCAGTCCCGGAAAGATGCCCGGACTCTCCACCGTGATGTGGTCATCGAAAATCTTTACTTGAATGTCCGTGCCAAGAATGCTATAGTCGCGATGGCAAATGGCATTCACGCATATCTCTGTCCAACAAAACTCCGGATACTGTTCGTCCGTCTTAAACAACCCGTCCGCGCCCAGATAAGTATGCTCCTTCACTTGTGTCCTCACAAATGCCAACGCATTTTGTGCCATTGTACGGATAGGACCTTCAAACATCTCATCCTTGATGACATTCATCTCGCGTCCCACTTTGGCCTCTGTCCCTTCATAGCGGATAACGCGCACCCTGGCTCTCGGGAAAAACTTCTGAGGATTCTTGCCGAAAAGCAGCACCGCTGCACCAGTCAAATACTCTTTAGTGGAACCATGAAAATCCTCCACTTGCGCGATAAAACCATTCTCACGAATAAACGCATCCAATCCTTTGCGATAGTCGAGCCTCCGAAGATAATCATCTATCAGGCTCTCGTCCAAGTCCTCTTTCTTTGCGTCATGTACCGGAGCATTCTCAAAGAACCGTTCCCCTTTCGCGTACATCAGTTGCGTGCGTTGAGCGAAGGTCAATTTCTTCGATTTGTCCCCCACACGATAGTACACCTCATCCGCCTGATTCGCATGTACCTTCATACTTGGCGCCACCCGCATCATAATGATATGGTTCTTCCGTCCCTTGCTGTCCGTCACATCCAGATACTCGTGCGTAGTCAGAATCGACGGTACACAATAATCCAGCCCAGCCCGCAGCAGTTCGTTGATATGTTCCTGCATCCCGTCTACACCGGTAATCTCACCGTCGTTTTCCACTCCCACGGCAGCAGTTCCCCCGTCCGCATTAGCAAACGCGATGAGCAACACCGCCAGTGCTTTTGCATCAATACGGGCGCTTTTCCGGTCAAACACCTGAAATTCTGTCGATTTCTGTATCTCTTCGATTGTCATATCACATCCTTATCATTGTCTTTGAAGCCACCCTCGTCTTGAACCCAGGCGTAAATATTCAGCAGCTCCAATACACTTCTAACACAAAGTATAACTATTTCCCAAATGTTACAGTGTTTGATGTATTTTTTTTCACAACAGATGGTTACAGGGTTAACGGGTTAAGGGTCACAAAACTCTCGTCGGTATTTCGCTTCCGGCTCTGGCAGAGCGCTGCGGGATGTGGTTGTTTGGGGCTCGCTGCGCGAGCTGATGCTTTGAGCTCGTTGCGCTCGCAGAGAGTTGCTCGCTGCGCTCGCGCTGAAAGGCTCGCTGCGCGAGTAAATGGGCTCGCTTCGCTCGCTGGGGCGGACGGGGTGATGTTTCTTGCGGCAGGGATGCCGCAGCTCCTAATTTTGCAACCGCTGTTATGGGTTGTCCCCCTCATAACAACATCTTCCAGGCCGAGACTCTCGTCGGCATTTCGTTTCAAACGCCGGCAGGGCGCTGCCGGCGCGGGGAATTCCCCTTCTGTTTCAGAAGGGGTGGCCGAAGGCCGGGGTAGTAATATGAGTGTCAAGATTCCTTGTGTTTGGCTCGCTGCGCTCGCACAGAATGGGCTCGCTGCGCGAGCTTTTTATGTCACACAGAAATCACGGAAATCACAGAAAATTACTCGCTACGCGAGTAAATGGGCTCGCTTCGCTCGCTGGGGCGGACGGGTTGATGTTTTCTGCGGCAGGGATGCCGCAGCTCCTAACGGCGGGGGCGATTACACTTTCTCAAAGAAGGTGTCGGGGTGGGTGGGGTCGAAGACTTCGTTGCAGTACATCACCGTGACCAGGTTCTCGGTGTCGCTGAGGTTGATGATGTTGTGGGTGTAGCCGGGGAGCATGTGGATGCACTGGATGTTGTCGCCCGTGACTTCGAACTCGATTACCTTGCCCTCGGGGTCGTTGAGGTTGCGCTCCTGGATGAGACCGTGACCGCTCACCACGATGAAGAACTCCCACTTGGTATGATGCCAGTGCTGCCCCTTGGTGATGCCTGGCTTGCTGATGTTGATGCTCACCTGACCGCAGTTTAACGTGTGCACCAACTCGGTGAAGGATCCCCGGTCATCGACGTTCATCTTCAACGGGAAAGCCACCTTCTCTTTCGGCAAATAGCTCAGGTAGGTGCTGTAGAGCTTCTTGGCAAAGCTGTTGGCAGGGATCTCCGGAATGGTGAGGGTCTTGGGCTGCTCCGCAAAGGACTTCAAGAGCTCCACTATCTCGCCAAGCGTGATCTTGTGCGTTACCGGCACGTAACAGTAGCGACCTCCATCCTGCGGCAACACCTCCAGCCCGTCAAACTCACAACGATGCTCCTTGCCCTGCAGACAGGCCACCATCTCGTCCACCAAGTCATCGATATATAACAACTCCAACTCCACGGAGGGGTCGTTCACGGTATAGGGCAGGTCGTTGGCAAAGGCGTTGCAGAACGTGGCCACCGCACTGTTGTAGTTCGGGCGACACCACTTCCCAAACAAATTGGGGAATCGGTAAACGAACACCTTGGCACCTGTCTCCTCGCCATATCCGAGGAACAGGTCCTCCCCGGCCTTCTTGCTGCGACCATACTCGCTGTTCCCGAAACGACCTGTCAGACTGGCCTGCTGCGAACTGCTGAGCATCACCGGACAACGGTTGCCGTGCCTCTTCAAGGTATCTAACAAGGTGCTGGCAAAGCCGAAGTTGCCTTGCATGAACTCCTCCTGATTCTGCGGACGGTTCACACCGGCGAGGTTGAAGACAAAGTCCGCCTTCGCACCGAATTCGTCCAGCAACGCCGGATCGGTGTCTATGTCGTATTCGTAGATTTCCTCGATACTCAGCTCGGGGTAACGACGGTCTTTGCCGTCTTTTATGCACTTCAATGCGGCACAAAGGTTCTTGCCCACGAAGCCCTTTGCACCAGTAACTAGTATTTTCATTCTTTGAAAAGTTTAAGGGTTTAAGAGTTTAAGGGTTCAAGAGTTTAAGGGTTCAAGAGTTTAAGGGTTCAAGAGTTTAAGAGTTCAAGAGTTTAAGAGTTCAAGAGTTTAAGAGTTTAAGAGTTCAAGGGTTTAACTCCTTGAACTTTACAATTCTTTACGCCAGACCATCTTGTTTACCACGCCTACGTAGCTTTGGATGATGCGGACGACCTTGGTGGAAACATTCTCGTCCACGTAGTCCGGGACCGGGATGCCGGGATAGCCGTCCTTGATGAGGCTCACCGCCACATCGACGCTCTGCAACAAGCCGACCGTGTCGATGCCGCTCAGCACGAAACAACCTTTGTCCAACGCCTCGGGACGCTCGGTGCTCGTGCGGATGCAGACCGCCGGGAAGGGATGCCCCACGCTGGTGAAAAAGGAACTCTCCTCAGGCAAGGTGCCACTGTCGCTGACCACACAGAAGGCATTCATCTGCAGGCAGTTGTAATCGTGGAAACCGAGGGGCTCGTGCTGGATGACACGCTTGTCCAACTGGAAACCACTGGCCTCCAGACGTTTTCTCGAACGCGGGTGACAGCTGTAGAGTATCGGCATGTCGTACTTCTCGGCCATCTTGTTGATGGCGGTGAACAGCGACATGAAGTTTTTCTCCGTGTCGATGTTCTCCTCTCGATGGGCACTCAGCAGGATGTACTTGCCCTTCTCGAGCCCTAACCGCTGGTGGATGTCGCTGGCCTCGATCTCCGCCAAGTTGTTGTGCAACACCTCAGCCATAGGCGAACCCGTGACGTAGGTGCGCTCTTTCGGCAGCCCCGTATCGGCCAGATACCGACGGGCATGCTCGCTGTAGGCCATGTTCACGTCGCTGATGATATCGACGATGCGACGGTTGGTCTCCTCGGGCAGACATTCGTCTTTGCAGCGGTTGCCGGCCTCCATGTGGAAGATGGGGATGTGCAGACGCTTGGCGCCGATGACGCTCAGGCAGCTGTTGGTGTCGCCCAAGACTAATACGGCGTCGGGCTTCAGCGCCACCATCAGCTGGTAGCTCTTGGCGATGATGTTGCCCATCGTCTCGCCCAAGTCGCTGCCGACCGCATCCATGTAAACCTCTGGGTCGGCGAGCTTCAGATCCTTGAAGAAGACGCCGTTGAGGTTGTAGTCGTAATTCTGACCGGTATGGGCCAGGATGGTGTCAAAGTACTGGCGGCACTTGTTAATCACCGCGGCCAAACGGATTATCTCGGGACGGGTGCCCACGATGATTAAAAGCTTTAATTTTCCGTTATTCTTGAATTCAGCCATAACATGTTAAGGGTTTAAGGGTTTAAGGGTTTAAGAGTTCAAGTGGTTTAAGAGTTTAAGGGTTTAAGAGTTTAAGGGTTTAAGAGTTTAAGGGTTTAAGAGTTTAAGGGTTTAAGAGTTTAAGAGTTTAAGGGTTTAAGAGTTTAAGGGTTTAAGGGTTTAAGAGTTTAAGGGGGTTAAGGGTTTATACTTTGCTCCGGACATGTCGCTGCTCCGTATTTCCTTTATAAAGTTCATAATTGCAGCTGATAATTTGCGGCAATCCGTATAAAGTTCATGGTATTCTTCTTGAGTGAGATAACCAACGTCATTGGCTCTAATAAGCTGCGAACGAACTTCACCACAAGAACCTTTGGCTATATATAAAAAGTTCAAGAACTCTTTGTTACCTGCTCTTTCAAAGCCTTCAGCAATATTGTCCATGATTGAGCCTGCAGCTGCTCGAATTTGCTGAACAAAACGAGTGTCGTATTTAAACTCCCCTTTTTTTGTAATAGGGTATATCTTTGCTGAAAGCTCTCGTGCTTTCTGAAAGATCACCAACTCCTCAAAATCCCTAACTGCAGCCATCTTTACACTCTTGAACTTCTTGAACTCTTGAACTTCTTGAACTCTTGAACTCTTGAACTTCTTGAACTCTTGAACCTCTTGAACTCTTGAACCTCTTGAACTCTTGAACCTCTTGAACTCTTGAACCTCTTGAACTCTTGAACCTCTTGAACTCTTGAACCTCTTGAACTCTTGAACCTCTTGAACCTCTTGAACCCTTGAACCTCTTGAACCCTTGAACCTCTTGAACCCTTGAACCTCTTGAACTATTTATACAAGATTTGGGATGCCGTTGAGTTCGTTTTGTATATACGTCAGACTCGCGATTTTCTCCTTCGTCTCCTCCAGATTCAGTATCCTCGTATTATTCGAGTTGAACTCATCGATGGTGGCCCGCTTGGTGTCGCCCTCCTTGAAGAACTTATCGTAGTTCAGGTCGCGGTTATCGGCAGGCACTGCATAGAAGTTGCCCATATCAACGGCCTTGGCAGCCTCCTCTTTCGTCAGCAGCGTTTCGTACATCTTCTCGCCGTGACGAATACCAATCACACGAATCTCTGGTTCATTAGGAGCCTGATGCTTGAAGAGTTCCACCACAGCCTCTGCCTGAGTCTGGATAGTGCAAGCCGGTGCTTTTTGAACCATAATGTCGCCATTGTTACCATGTTCAAATGCGAATAACACTAAGTCAACAGCTTCCTCAAGGCTCATAATAAAGCGCGTCATAGAAGGCTCAGTGATGGTGATAGGATTACCTTTGCGGATCTGGTCAATCCAGAGCGGAATCACTGATCCACGGCTGCACATCACATTGCCGTAGCGGGTGCAGCAGATCTTGGTGTCGCCACTGAGACGGCTCTTGGCCACGGCGATCTTCTCCTCGATGGCCTTGGTGATGCCCATAGCGTTGATGGGATAGGCGGCCTTGTCGGTGGAGAGGCAAATCACGCACTTCACGCCGGCGTTGATTGAGGCGTCGAGCACGTTGTCCGTTCCGATGACGTTGGTCTTTACGGCCTCCATCGGGAAGAACTCGCAGGAGGGCACCTGTTTAAGGGCCGCCGCGTGGAAGACATAGTCCACACCCTGCATGGCGTACTTCAGCGTCGATTTGTTGCGCACGTCGCCGATGTAGAACTTGATTTTGTTGGCGACTTCGGGCATGCGGGCCTGGAAGTCGTGGCGCATATCGTCCTGTTTCTTCTCGTCGCGGGAGAAGATGCGGATCTCGCCGATGTCCGTCCGCAGGAAGCGGTTCAGCACGGCATTGCCGAAAGAACCCGTGCCTCCTGTAATCAGCAGGGTCTTGTCTTTAAATACACTCATAGTAGTTATTATTGATTTTATTATTATTTGCTGGGTAGGGTGAGGGTTCAAGAGTTTAAGGGTTTAAGTGGTTTAAGGGTTTAAGTGGTTTAAGGGTTTAAGTGGTTTAAGAGTTTAAGAGGTTAAGGGTTTAGGTGGTTTAAGGGTTTAAGAGTTTAAGGGTTTATACTTTGCTCCGGACATGTCGCTGCCCCGTATTTCCTTTATAAAGTTCATAATTGCAGCTGATAATTTGCGGCATTCTGTATAAAGTTCATTATATTCTTCTTGTGTGAGGTAACCAACGTCAGAGGACTTCCTCCTCCGATAGCGGGGCATAGGAGCCGTCTTTGGATTCCAGCAGGACGGTTCCGCTCTCCAAGCACTCCAAGCGGTTTCACCCGGCGGCGAAGTTGTATATCACATAAATTAACAAATCACACGGATTGTTTTGTTGTCGCAAGACCCGCGGACTTCAACCAAAAACTGTTTTTAAACATTGCCAAAGACCCTTTCTCCATATAGAAGGACTCAACTGCGTGATTTGTAAATTATCCGCATACTGAAAACCGTAGCGAAGACATTGTTTGGCAACCTTGTCGGCCAAGTCCTTCTCCCATTTTGACTTTGTTTCCATCATGGGCTTTTCGCTACCCATTGGGAATATTTCAAAAAGAAAATGCCAATAGTTCAAAAAAGAGGGTGAATGTTTCAGCTTGGTGATGGCGACAAGTGGGTCTGCGGTTCCTCTATATTCCTCAAACTCCATATTGATCACATGCGACACCCTGTTGATTTCCTCAACAAAATTTTTGTAGTCCTTTTCCCTGCTGAAGTCTTTTTTATAGGGCACAGCCTGATCATGCAGCCCTGCCACATTCCATGCAACAGCAAACCAAGGGTCAGGGCATTCCATCACGCACTTCTCTATCAAGGCATTGTCGCGAACTTTTTTCCCATCCCAGTCTTTCATACCTAGCTTTATCTGGCGATAAAGTAGATCCTCAGGGTTAAACAAGGCTCCGAGCAAAGAAAGTGACATTTCTGGTATGTCGGAATTTTTGAAGGCATCGCTTTTCAAAAAGGCATTTTCCGGGCCGAACTCTTCGTTAACACAATCCTCTCGCCTGCCGTCAATCCGCCGTGCTACATAGACATCGCACTCCTGATGAATCAGGTTGTGGATATCGATGTTTTGCCGCCAGCAAGTCTTTGGAATCAATCTGTTTGGGTACCGCTTTGCCTCCATCAAACAAATTACAGTTTAGAATCGATGGAACGGATATGTTTGGCAACTTCATTTAAGTTCACCTCACCAGCCCACACAACATTCCTTTTATAAACAAAGGTCAATAGTACACGGTCATTGTCGATGGAATCAGCCGATTTACTGACAGATGCAATGAGTCCCCCCTTCAGCATGAAAACGAACTCCAAACTATGATCATGCGAGTCATAGTCAGCTGTGACCCTTGAGGCCGGAACCGTTTGCAGTTCATCCATCATCTTATCAATCAGGTTGCTGTTACTATTCAGCTCCTCGTCATTCAACCCCAGCCTTTGAACAGCGGCATTCATCATGTCGGCACATGTTGGTTCATTGTCATGGAGCGAGATGGTAAGTTTCGATTCTTCGGAAGTAACGTCAGAACTGCTTCGTTCAGACAGTTGAGCAGAACGTACATCCTCAATCTTGTTTTTGGTATCAACAATGTAGTTATCAGGAGTGGCTGCATGACCATCGTTTGTCATCAGAAACAACGTCAGCGTCACTGTTGCCGCAAGTTTGATAATCACTTTCGGGCGAACGGGGCGATAATCCGACATGGAAAAATATGTTTTTTTCATAGTTCTTTCTTCATTTCATTAATAATCTCATTTTTCACACACCAGTGGAAAGCGTCGTCAAGTGTTGAATTAAACGAATTGAGCAAACCATCCAAACTCGACACCGCTACTGCATCTGCCGATGACATAATCATGGTTTTCAAAGCTACCACCCCTTTTAGCTGATCGGGCTTTTCGCTCTTGAAACCGAATTCGAATGTCAACAACGACCCTTTGTCGTCCACATCGTCGAAATCGACTGTTTTCTCCCATCTGGTTAACGACCGCATGGCTTTGATGTCATCATCTGTCATATTTTCGTTGAGTAAAACATCGCTGAACACACCTTTCAAAACCATAGAAGCATTTCCAACCCCATCCAATTCATATTTTAACTCGTTATACTTCCACATCAGCACACCTTTCACATCGTTTACGCCAATCAAGCTAAAATATTCCAGTATAATCTCCAACAAAGGTTTGGCAAAACCGAATGATTTATATGCAGGCGTTCTCATTATCAAGGCACAACTATCCCAATCGAACGAAAACCGCACGGTATCGTCACCTGAAAAAACCGAGATGCCGTTTCCCTTTGTTCGGTCGATGTCGTCAATCTCCAGTCCGAAATGATTTTCATAGAAACTGCACACTCGGGCGACCTTTTCATCCGTTGGATTCACCTTGCCATATTCAAACACAATATGAACATCCTTCAGGAATGTTTTGGGGTATATCTGGTGCTTTATTTGAGGAAATCTAAAAGCCATAACGACAAACGCTGGTTGTATAACTATTGAATATCAATCTGTTTTTAACATTTTTGTTCACTTCATTTCAGTCTGCAAAAATAAGAAAAAAAAATGAACATCAAGAAAATATTTTTATTATCGGTTAAACCATTACCCAAATGGAACAAACCCCTTGAACCCCTTGAACCCCTTGAACTCTTGAACCTCTTGAACCCCTTGAACCCCTTGAACTTCTCGAACTCCTCAAACGCTAAGGACTTCCTCCTCCGATAGCGGGGCATAGGGGCCGTCCTTCGCCTCCAACAGCACGGTTCCGCTTTCCAGGCACTTCAAGCTGTGCCATTGGCCTTTCTCTATATTCAGCACAACCCCACCGGGTACCATATCGATGGTGTCGGTGAGGTTGCCGTGGTCGTCGTAGAAGTATTCCTCGAAATGGCCGCGGATGCAGACGCAGGTCTCGCTGGAGCCGAGATGGCGGTGGATGGGCATCACGGTGCCGGGTTCGATGGCGTTGAGCATGCGCTGGGAGTTGTCCTCGGGGCTGTTGCGGAGGTCGAGGTTGCAGCGCAAGCGGGGCGAGGCCTTGGCCTGGGCGGTCAGGGTGTCTAATATGGGTTTATCGATAATCATTCTCGAAGTTTCTTTTGGTTGCGGTAGGGTTCTTGGCTCGCTGCGCGAGGTGGTTCTTTGAGCTCGCTGCGTGAGCTGGGGCTGGCAACTTGAAGTTATTGGTGAATTGGGGTCAACTTTTTGCAATGCGAGACAGTTTACTGTTTATTCGAATTCGACCATAGGAGCGTCTTTGCCGACGGGTTGGCCGACGGTGACATAAATCTTTTTCACCACACCGTCGTTGGGGGTGCAGATGGTGTTGTTCATTTTCATCGAGTCCAGCACCAACAAGGCATCGCCACGCTTCACCTGCTGGCCTTCCTTCACCAACACCTCCATAATGGTGCCGGGGATGGCGGCCTTCACAACGGGCTTTGGGGTGGAATACGCCTTGCGGGTTCGATATTTCGTGGTCAACAGGGTCCGATACTCACCACTTTCCAATCTTAAGGTATCCGTATTTTCCATAAGTTATCACATTCTAATTCTATAACCATTAACCTTTAACCATTAACCTTTACAAAATCAGAACGGCGGTATTCCATGTTTCTTACTCACTGGATCAACCGATTTGTTGCTGGCCATAATGAGTGCCTGGATAAGGTACTTGCGGGTGTCGTCGGGGTTGATGACAGCATCCACATAGCCGTAGCCTGCCGCCACGTAGGGGTTGGCGAATTTGTCTTTGTATTCTTCAATTTTCTGCTCACGCATGGCCACGGGGTCTTCGGCCTCCTTGATTTCCTTGCGAAAGATGATATTGGCTGCGCCGGCAGGACCCATCACGGCAATCTCAGCCGTGGGCCATGCGTACACAAAGTCGGCTTTCATGTGGCGCGAGCACATAGCAATGTAACCGCCACCGTAGGCCTTGCGCATAATCACGGTCAGCTTGGGCACTGTGGCCTCGCAGTAGGCATAGAGTACCTTGGCGCCATGACGGATGATACCAGCATGTTCCTGATCAACACCAGGCAAGTAGCCGGGCATATCTTCAAAAGTGATGAGCGGAATGTTGAAGGCATCACAATAGCGGATGAAGCGGGCAATCTTATCGCTGGAGTCGATGTCCAGCACACCGGCCAGCACCATCGGTTGGTTGGCAATTACACCCACCACGCGGCCGTTCAGGCGACCGAAACCCACCACGGCGTTCTGGGCGAAGCCCTGATGCACCTCCAAGAAGTCGCTGTCGTCCAGCACGCCCAGTATGACATTTCGCACATCGAAAGGCTCGCGGGTATCATCGGGGATGAATTGGCAGATGTCACGATACTCCTCCTTGGGTTCGACTGAGGCGCGATGCTCATCGCATTTTATGTTGCTGTGCGGGATCAAGGCCAACAGCTTGCGGATCTGGGTGAAACATTCCTGTTCGCTCTCTGCATAGAAATGGGCATTGCCCGTGGTTTCGGCGTGCACTCGGGCACCACCTAACTCCTCCATGCCGATTTCCTCGCCCAGCACAGTCTTGATGACCTCCGGACCAGTGATAAACATCTTCGACACCTTATCGACCACAAACACAAAGTCGGTCAGGGCAGGCGAATAGACCGCACCGCCGGCGCAAGGGCCGAGAATGACGGAAATTTGCGGAATCACGCCCGAAGCTTGGGTGTTGTGGAAGAAGATTTCGCCATAACCGGCCAGGGCGTTGATGCCTTCCTGAATGCGGGCTCCGCCGGAGTCGTTGATACCGATACAGGGTATTTTCATATCCATGGCGAGATCCATCACCTTGGTGATTTTGCGGGCATGCGCCAAGCCGAGGGAGCCTCCAGCCACAGAAAAATCCTGTGCATACACGCACACCGGTCTTCCCTCAATGGTGCCGATGCCCGTCACCACGCCATCGGCGGCCATCTCCTTCTTGTCCATACCGAAGTCGTGGCATTGGTGTTTTACGAACAGCCCCAATTCCTGGAACGAATCGGGGTCGAGCAGCGCGTCAATACGCTCTGTCACGGTCATTTTGCCGGCATCACGCTGTTTCTGCAGAGCCATTTCGCCGCCACCTAACAACAGCTGTTTGGTGCGCTGATTGAGGGCCTCTATTTTTTCTTTGTTCATTGTTGTCGTTTTATCACCAATTCTCTTTGTGCCCAGAATATAACACCCTGCTTCACTACCTAACAATCATTACTCTGTTTCTTCCGCTCTTAAAGTTCCTTGCAGAACTTCATGTCCCGGACAAATCACCTTCCCTTCCGCCAACTCCAAGATCCGCTCCACCGATTCCTGCGCCAGTCTCTTATCTCCTCCTGGCAAGTTGGTCACCACTTTCACACCGGGTATATACGAATCACCGGTAAAGAGATAATCTCCTACCATAAAACAAAGGCACGAAGGGTTATGTCCAGGAGTTGCTATAGCAGTTAGGCTAATACTATCAAACATATTGACCACATCACCATCATGCAATATAGCAACTTCTCCCTTGTATTCCATTGGCATCTCCAAGTACATGGAAAGATTTGCTTTAGCTGATGCCAACATACGGGCACATTCTGCCGAGGCATACACCACACAATCGGGATAAGCCTCTTTCAATGCTTTGATACCAAAGATATGGTCATGATGCCCATGGGTAATAAAGACACCTCGCACAATAGCATCCTCAGGGAGGAGGCTTTGCGCGGCATCAAAGTCACCTATATCAATTAGATAATAATCATGGCTGATGCCATCGGACAGCGCATAGGCCATGGAGCCCATCACCTGTCCGACGGCTGATGTCACCACAAGCATTAGCCCATGAAATCGAGAATGTCCTGGATGGTCTTGAACTCACGAATCTGTTCGCCGGTGAGTTTTTTGCCACACTCTTCGTCCATCAGCACGATAAGGGACAACTTGGCCATCGAATCGTATTCATCAATGTCAGCCAACACCATTTCAGGTTTCAGGAAACCGTTGTCCAATTCCAGCATGTCTTCTAACAATGCGATTTTTTCTTCTGTCGTCATTTTCTATAAAATTAAATGATAATTATATTCCACAATAGTCCTCAACTTACAATCTTTATGCTGCAACCTACAGTCATCGTTAAATGCACGCTCCGCCATCAATCAACAGGCTTGTACCTGTAATTGTCTTTGTGGCGTCGCTCAACAAAAAAGCGATGGTGTTGGCCACCTCGTAGGGCTCACTTGGACCAAGCGGTGCTTCAAAATCCGCTGCGCCCACCATTGCGTTCGTTTCCCTTGCCTTCAATGCCAACGGTGTGTTAACTGCGGCGGCCATCACCGAGTTGATGCGAATCCGCTTCGGAGCCAGTTCCAGTGCCATGCAGCGCACAAAGGCATCCACAGCGGCTTTACTCACACAGTATTCTGTCTTAGCCTTATAACCACGGATACTGCTGATGCTTGACATCACCACAATGCTGCCACCGTCGTTCATATTTCCTTTCTTGGTGAACAGTCGTGTCAACTCTTCAAAACTGTAGAAGTTCACGTCCATCACCTTTGCGAAGCCTTCCGGACGAAGCACATTCAGCGGCTTCCGGCTACTGATACCGGCACAGTGAACGAGACCATCCACGACTCCTGTCTCAGCGATGATTCCCTTTACAAGTTCAGGTAAGGCTTCAAAATCCGTTAGGTCTACTGCTCGCGAGATATGTCCTTCACCCGTCAAAAGGGCTTTTGTTTCGTCCAGCCCCTCTTGGTTAAGGTCGAGCATCACGACCTTAGCACCTTGCTCGCTCAATACCTTGGCCGCCTCACGGCCTATGCCAGAGCCTGCACCGGTGACGACGAAGGTCTTATTAGTCAAATTAATTATATTATTCATCAGAATCCAGTCCAACCTTGATATTTCTTCGGTACATTTTTCAGCAATTCATACGGATTGTAATTTAAAAATTTTCCTTGGTCAAGTCCATCAATGACAGCCATCTCTTCCTGTGTCAGTTCGAAATCAAATATATTGATATTCTCTTTCAAATGACTCTCTTCCCAAGTTTTTGGAATAGCAATGACATCTTGCTGTATAAGCCAACGTAAAATAACCTGGACAATACTCTTCCCATACTTTTCTGCAATAGGTTTAATACTTTCATTCTCGGTTATTTCTTTTCTTGGCTCATTCGAGCGAAAATGACTGAAAGTCGACATTGCTTCAACAGCAATACCTTTTTCTTGACAATACTTGATAAGCTGCTTCTGCGTGTTGAGAGGACTAATCTCGAACTGATTGACAGCCGGAACCACATCTGAGACCTCTTTTAGTGATTCTATCATTGGAGGCAAAAACGAGCTAACACCAATTGCCCGTATACGTCCTTGATGGTAAAAATCAGTCAACACTTCATACATTTTGGGATACATCGGCCAGGGAGTATGAACTAGAAATAGATCAACATATTCTGCCTCTCCCAGATTCTCAAAAGACATTTCAACAGCTCGCTTTACAGACCGAATGGGAATATTCAGGAATTTTAATTTGCCTCCATGATAACGCTTATAGAAAAGGGCATCTGCATTCACCTTTGTTGTAATGAATACTTCCTCACGATTAATCCCATGAACCTTTAGGGCCTTGGCAATCTCTTTCTCATTGTGATAACGCCAAGCAGTATCAAAGCTTCTATATCCCAAATCGTAGGCTCTGCCAATCGTTTCAATTATATTCTCGTTAGGAATCAAAAACGTCCCTAATCCAAGCTGTGGCATTTTAATGCCGTTGTTCAGAGTGATTGTTTTCATTCTTACCTGTATTTCTTCATTAATTCGTAAATCGGATTCTCAAATGATTGAAACATATCATGCCCAGCAGGACAATTCATCTCTATTAAATCAAAACCACTTGGAGTGATAGCAATGTCCCATCCAACGTATCTCGCCTGAGGGAAAACCTGCGTCAGGTCCATAACATATTGCTTCAACTCTTCAAAACGAGGAAGTTTGAAACCAATCATTTTCACGTTGCTGCCAGGGTGATAGACATACGGATTATTCTTCTTATCACGGCCATACATATTACATATACCTGTTTCCAAGTCAAAATTATAGCCAACGCCACCGGCTCCCCAATTATCCACATATGAACCAGGAGCTCCTACACGAAGGATAATACTAATAATATTTGAAGAACCATCTTTGGCGGTTAATGTTGTAGCCCTGACCGTGTTTAATGAAGTAGGATTAATAATCGATAGTTCCGCACAATTGGAAACATTTTCCTCCATAATAAAAGTTGTTGTCTCCTTCTGTTCCAACAACTCTTTATACGCCGGCGACTCAACTCCATCAATCTTCAGAACTCCTTTGCCCTGCTCACCCCTTACAGGTTTTGCGATGACCACGCCATATTTGGCAATAAATTCATCTATCTTATAGGTGGGGGTATTTATATTGACTTCCAACCAGTTACGACGAATAAATCGAGCAAAGGTTCTGTATTCCTCAACCTTTCCGCTAATCCCTTCCTTACCAGCACCAAAATACTTCTGCATACGGAAGTAGCGATAGATGGTTAGGTATCGGTCACGTTCTCGGGCACTCTTCTTATGGAACTCGAAGCGGACATAGTCAATGGGCCTCGCACCATAACGGAGCAAGCACCAAACCATATCAAGTTTCCAACGCAAGGCACTACCGCCATAGTTCTCGGCCACAATCGCCGACTGCTCCCGAAACTCCGGTATCGCTTGCTTTAGCCTTTTTAAGACTGCCATATCAATTAGCCTTTCAGTTTCTGAATCAGGTTCCAAATCGCCTCTGTCGAGTTAAAGTTCTCAGGGTCCAGCTCGTTGATGCGAATCTGCACACCAAACACATCGTCAATCTCGGAGATAATGCTCACCACATCGAACGAGTCAAGCAGACCATCGTCAATCAGAGCTGTTTCATTCTCAAAATCTACATCGGGGCGAACACCCTTCAAGAGTTCTAATAACTTTTCCATATTGTTCACGTTTTTAAAGTTTAATCATTGATAATGAGGATTTACCCACATACTTAAAGCCCTTCTTCTCGTACATACGCACGGCAGCCTCATTCTGATGCTGTACCCAGAGCATATATCTGGATTTCTCCGAGACCATATTACGCTCCACGAAAGCATCCAGCAAGGCCTGACCTACATGATGGCCACGAGCTTCCTCTTTCACAGCTACGTGCGACACCCACGCCACATTGTTTTCAACGGTTTGGTGCAGCGCGCCCAAAAACTGGGACTCTCCCTCGTTCTTTCTCCAAGCAAGCAGGACGGAATGATTTGCCAAAAGTCCTTCATATACTTCCGGTGACACGTAATCACCACTGTACTTGTCAAAGGATTGGTTGAAGAGTTCAAAGGCAGCTTGCACGCCTGTCAAAGTCTGCGCAGGCTGAACGATGATTTCTTCATTATCTACGTCAGGCTTCAGGTCTTTGTACATTCCTGCGTACTGGTCACGGACAAGATGACGTTTGAAACCACACTTCTCCATATAGGCCACCGCTTCAGCTGGCTCGCCAAGGCTGCCTCTGAAAAGGATTTCAGTTTCCAGTACCTCGCCATCCAAGGAGAGGACTTCATCAAAGTCATTGAGGTAATAATACACTCTCCAGAAGCCATCCTTCTTCACCAGCAGGAAGGCATTCCGCTCTCCACAACATTCATATAGATTATCGTGGATGATAATGTCCGCCGCTTCCCGCTGGATGTAGTCGTTGGAGGTACAGCCTTTCTGACCATATCGTTCAACGATCTCTTGGTAGCGCAAGAAAGACTCAATCTTTTTCAGCTTCATACATCTTTTTTAATTCGATCCTGTCTATCTTACCGTTCAGGTTGTATGGCATCTGAGCTATATGTTTCACAACCTCGGGGAACATATACACGGGGATGCGTTCCTTCACGAGATTGATTATATCCATTGGCTGTCCATCAGCAGTAGTATAATACAGAATCAGTTTATCATTTTCGTGGTCAAAGATGCAGGCTGTGTTGGTTACGCCTTCAATGGCGTTCACAGCCACTTCTATCTCGCCCAACTCGATGCGGTTGCCCTTGTGCTTCACCTGGAAGTCCTTGCGGGACACGAACACCAGATTGCCATCCTCAACAGGTTTTACCAAGTCGCCAGTGCGATAGATAATATCGTTGAAGAATGGGTTCAATGGATTCTGTACAAACACCTCATTGGTCTTCTGACGATTGCCATAGTAGCCGAGGGCCACTCCGGTTCCCCGTACACAGAGTTCCCCCACCTCGCCTACTCTGGCTTCCGTGTCGTCATCTTTCAGCACCAGCACCTGCATGTTCTGACAGGCCTTGCCAATGGGGATATACTCATCATCGGCATACTGACGCTTTACGTCGAAGTAGGTGCAGTCAACGGTAATTTCCGTCGGGCCATACAGGTTGACGAACCGAACATTGGGCAGTTTCTCTTGCCACGTTCTTAGCTGCTTGGCAGGCATTGCCTCCCCGGCAAAAGTTACTAACCGCAGGTGTTCGGGCAATGCCACATTCAGAATATCACTGTTGCCCACAAGCACAATAGCGGAAGTGGCCCAAAGAATGGCCGTAATCTTGCGGTCGTTCAAGAGTGGCATCAACAACTTGGTGAAGGTGAAATACTTCTTACCAATCACATTCAGCGTTGCACCGCTCTTGATGCAGATGACAATGTCCTTCACCGAACCGTCAAAGTAGAAAGGTGTCTGATTGCCCAAGGCATCCTTCTCCGTGAAGTCAAACGTCTCCACCAGCCAGTTGGCCAAGTCTATCATTCCCCGATGCGAAATCACCACACCCTTTGGAACGCCTGTCGAGCCGCTGGTAAAGATGCTGTACACCGGGTCAAGGTCAATAATCTGACTGCGAATAGCTGCCAGCGTTTCTTTGTTTGCCTCTGCATCCTTCACGTCATTGTAAAGGAATCGGGGCTCTGTAAACTCTATTTGGTCAAGCGTCTTAAGGTCAGCTTCCGTAGTGGCTACAGCAGCAATGGGCTTGCAGACATCAGCAATCAGGCGCACCCGCTCAAAAGGCATTTTGCAGTCGATAGGCACATAGAAGTTACCGCTCTCCACGGCTCCCATTGCCCCTACAAGACCTTCGATGCGGCGGTCAACAAACACAAGCACTGCACGACGTATGGTGCTGTCCGTAGCCTGGGCTATTGCCGTTCCAATGCTTTCCGCCTGCTGAATCCACTGTCCGAAGGTAAGGCTCAGTTTATCATCAGCCAGAGCTGTTTTGTCGGGCAAACGACTGGAGGTCTGCTCCAGGTAGTCAAGTATATTCGTAACCATTATTTCTTCTCGTAAAGTTGGTTAGGGTCGGTAATCAAACCGTCCTCGTAAATCGCATCATCTTCAAAGATAGGCAGGATATCGTCGGTATTCATCTCAAAAGAGGTGGCACCCAAAGAAATACCGATACCAAAGCCGCAGGCCATCACCTTGATGGTCTTATTCTCCTTTTCGTTGCCATAGCGGTCACAAAGCGACACGATGGCCGATGCTCCAGAAGTATTGCCATAGCGGTCGAGTGTGATAGGCATCCGGTCGAAGTCTATCTTCGCTTTCTTGGCAATCTGCTTCAGGATATAGAGATTGGCCTGATGGAAAGCAAAGCAGTCATACTGGTCGGGGGTGGTATCCGTTTGGGCAAAGAAGTCTTTGATCAGGCGAGGCACATCAAACACCGTGAAGGTGAACACCGACGTTCCCTGAATGAAGGAGTTCATCAGCGTTCTGGGGTTTCCGTCCTCGCACATCACGACTTCTTCGCTGGCGTGAAGGTTTCTATATCCGCCTCCAGGGATAATCATATAGCGGTATCCGCTGCCGTCGCTTCGCACCAAGGCATTGATCTCATCCTTCGGGTCATCTGTCTTCTCCAGCAGCATCACGGCCCCGGCCTCGCCGAAGAGCATTGCAGAACTGCGGTCTTCGGGATAAACCGACTTGCCAGCCGTATCACCCACAAAGAGCAGAGCTTTCTTGATGTCGCCTGTGTTCATAATAGAAGCTACGGTCTGCATACCCACCACCAGCGATGAACAGCCCAACGAAATGTCATAGCAGACAGCTTCTTTGGGGATGCCCAATCTATACTGAAGGACAAAAGCCGTGGCCGGTCTGCGATAGTCGGGACTGTGCGACGAGAAGATGCAA
>Ga0247611_10004735_pt1 | contig 18604 bp, 12 predicted proteins | sample 177DNAGHGhighgp2_FD_192422 | JGI IMG/M metagenome (GOLD analysis project Ga0247611, IMG submission 192422) | Sheep rumen microbial communities from Palmerston North, Manawatu-Wanganui, New Zealand - 1770 DNA GHGhigh gp2 | ecosystem: Host-associated > Mammals > Digestive system > Stomach > Rumen... | reverse complement strand
CGCCCCGCACGCTATTCCCATCGCCAGGAACAGCGCCGCGATTTCGGTGATATACCATTTCCAGACCGTGACGCCGACTATAAGAGCGACCATGGTCACCAGCAGTATACAAAGCACGACGATCTTACGGCCCTTCGAGACCCCGTCTTCGTCAACTGGATTCGCAGGCTCAACTTCCGAAGAGGATTTCTTTATCCGCGAAGTATATATCAGTATGAAGACGATCAGAACTGCTGTAAGCAGGGCCCAGCACAAAATACGGTAGCCCATGCCGGAGAAGAGCGGCAGCCCCGCCATCTCCTGGGCGATTCCTACCGTGAATGGGTTCAGGAAAGCGCTGGAGAATCCAATGTTTGCGGCCACATATACTATAAGCAGGCCAGTGATGGCGTCAAAGCCCATCGATACTACCAGCGGAACTACTATTCCTACAAAGGGGATAGTCTCTTCGCTCATCCCGAACACTGCACCTGCAAGCGAGAATAGGAGGGTAATGCCGATGAGTACCCAGCGCTCGCTACCCCGGACCCGCGCGACAAAGCGGCGGATCCCGAACGCGACCGCTCCGGTAGCGTTCAAAACCCAGAAAGCTCCGCCTACTATAAGAATAAATGCAATAATCCCTGCCTGGAGCTTGAATCCTTCATAAAGGGCGCTGAATACCTGCCAGGTCTGGGGTACAGATTCGACTCTCTCGAAAGAAACAGTCCCGTCATCAGCGGTTACATAAGCTCCGCCCGGCACAAACCAGGTAGCCGCCGCGCAGATAAGAATCAGCGCGAACAGAATGACAAAAGCGTCCGGAGTCCGTTTCTGCATGTTCATCTGAATGATTTATCGGAGAACTAATTTACTTCATATTTCACAAATTCACAATTTCATAGTATTTTTGCGTTTCGATGGACCGCATACTGGACAGCATCAATTCGCCTGCAGATATCAAGGCGCTTAGCATGGACCAACTCAGACAACTCTGTTCTGAGCTTCGTTCATATATGTTGGAGGTGTGTTCCGAACACCCCGGACATCTCGCATCCAGTCTTGGCGCAGTAGAGCTCATCGTAGGCCTTCACTACGTCTACGACGCCCCTAAAGACAAGCTCATCTTCGATGTAGGCCATCAGGCCTATGCCCACAAAATACTTACCGGCCGTAAGGAAGCGTTCAAACACCTCCGCACTAAGGAGGGCGTGAGCGGCTTCCCGAAAATGTCCGAGAGCGAGTACGACGCCTTCGGTGTCGGACACGCCTCGAACTCGGTAAGCGCCGCCCTCGGCTATGCGGAGGCGTTCGCCCTCCAGGGCTCCGACGCCCACAGCGTAGCCCTAATCGGCGACGGCGCCCTGTCCGGCGGCATGGCCTTCGAGGCCCTGAACAACGCCGGAACCAGCAAAGCCAACATCCTTATAGTCCTTAACGACAACAACCAGTCTATCGACAAGGCTATAGGTGGCCTTCATCAGAGCCTTTTCCGCGTAACCTCAAGCGGAAAATACAATACCTTCAAGGACAGGGTCTGGAACCGTCTGGGAGACCACCGTCTGAGGCGCTTCATCCAGAGGTGGCTCCGCTCCCTTAAGTCATGGATAGTAAAGCGGATGGGCGGCGATATCTTCGAAGCACTCGGCCTTCGCTACTTCGGCCCGATCAGCGGCAACGACATCGAGCGGGTGGTCAGCAGTCTCCGTAAGATGAAGAGTCTCCATGGCCCCGTAGTCCTTCACTGCATCACCAGCAAAGGCAACGGTTTCGCGCCCGCGGAGGATGACCCCCGAATCTGGCATGCCCCCGGAAAATTCGACCCCGAAACGGGGGAGAGAAAGGTCTCCCAGAATAAGGTAGACCGCTTCCAAGACGTGTTTGGCGAGGTCCTTTGCGAGCTCGCCGGGGAAGACAGCCGAATCGTAGGAGTAACGCCCGCGATGGCCAGCGGCTGCGGAATGAACAAGTTTGCGGCCTCCTTCCCGGAGCGCTTCTTCGATGTCGGAATCGAGGAGGAACATGCCGTCACTTTCTCCGCCGGACTCGCGGCCGGAGGGATGCGCCCGTTCTGCAACATCTATTCGACCTTCGCCCAGAGGGCGTACGATCAGATTATCCACGACGTGGCCCTTCAGAACCTGCCGGTCGTGCTCTGCTTCGACAGGGCCGGCTTGGTCGGCGAGGACGGAGCCACACACCACGGCATGTTCGATCTGTCGGCCTACCGTGCAATCCCCAACTGCGTCGTCTCCGCCCCCGCCGACGGCGCCGAACTCAAGAACCTCATGTACTCGGCCCTGCGTTACGAGGGCGGCCCTTATATAATAAGGTACCCGCGCGGAGCTGCGGACCCCAGCGATTGGCGCACCTCCGGGTTCGAAGAGCTGCCCCTCGGGCGGGCGGTAGAATGTCTTAAGGGGGACAAGGTCGCCGTGGTCGCTATCGGTCCCGCCGTCCACCGTTCACTCGAAGCGGCCGGGCAGTTCGAGGGCAGGGTAGGGGTATATAATTTCCGCTTCCTCAAGCCGCTGGACACCGACATGCTGGATAAGATAGCCAAGACATATAAAAAGATAATTACCGTCGAGGACGGTACTCTCAAGGGCGGACTTTACGGAGCGGTTTGCGAATATCTGGCAGACAAGGCCCCAGGAGTGTTTGTGACGGGGATAGGCGTCCCGGACGTGTTTATCGAACACGACACTCAGAGCGCCCAGCGGGAAAGATGCGGTCTTGATACCGAAGGGATTTCAAGAAAAATTTCTGAAATCTTGTAAAATCTTTTTTGAATTTCAGAAAAGTTCTCTATATTTGCAGTCCTTTTTGGGAAAAGAGGAATTGACATACATGCCGATGTAGCTCAGCTGGCCAGAGCACGTGATTTGTAATCTCGGGGTCGACGGTTCGAATCCGCCCATCGGCTCGCTCTGCCTGAGCAGCATTCAGGCAGTGATTTAGGGCAAGTACCAGAGTGGCCAAATGGGGCAGACTGTAAATCTGCTGGTTATACCTTCGGTGGTTCGAATCCATCCTTGCCCACCAATTAAGTGGGGCACCACTTTGCGGGGTTCGTATAATGGCTATTATGCCAGCCTTCCAAGCTGGAAATGGGAGTTCGATTCTCCTACCCCGCTCAAAAGAATGCCGATGTAGCTCAGGGGTAGAGCGCATCCTTGGTAAGGATGAGGTCATGAGTTCAAATCCCATCATCGGCTCTTTTTTTTGTGACAACTTTTATTTCATAATATTATGGCAAAAGAAACATTCGTAAGAACCAAACCGCATGTCAACATCGGTACTATCGGCCACGTTGACCACGGTAAGACTACCCTTACCGCTGCTATCACCAAGGTGCTTGCAGCTCGCGTAAAGGGTAACGAAGGCAAGATCAAGTCCTTCGACCAGATCGACAACGCTCCCGAAGAGAAAGAGCGTGGTATCACCATTAACACCGCTCACGTTGAGTACGAGACCGAGAATCGTCACTATGCACACGTCGATTGCCCTGGCCACGCCGACTACGTGAAGAACATGGTTACCGGTGCAGCCCAGATGGATGGTGCAATCCTCGTTGTGGCAGCTACCGACGGTCCCATGCCCCAGACCAACGAGCACGTGCTTCTCGCAAAGCAGGTGAACGTTCCTAAGATGGTCGTTTTCCTCAACAAGGTTGACCTTGTAGACGATGAGGAAATGCTCGACCTCGTAGAGATGGAGGTTCGCGACCTTCTGAACAAGTATGATTTCGACGGCGACAACGCTCCCGTTATCCGCGGCTCCGCTCTTGGTGCTCTCAACGGAGAGCCCCAGTGGGAAGACAAGGTTATGGAGCTCATGGCAGCAGTCGATGAGTACATTCCGCTCCCTGTCCGTCTGACCGACAAACCGTTCCTTATGCCTATCGAGGATATCTTCTCGATTACTGGCCGTGGAACAGTCGTTACTGGCCGTATCGAGGCTGGTACCATACATGTCAACGATCCCGCTGAGATCGTAGGCTTCCGCGAGAAACCCCTCACAACAGTTGTTACTGGTGTTGAGATGTTCCGCAAGCTCCTCGATCAGGGCGAGGCCGGAGACAACGTAGGACTTCTCCTTCGCGGTATTGACAAGAAGGAAGTCAAGCGTGGTGAGGTTATTGCCAAGCCCGGCTCGATCAAGCCTTATTCTCACTTCCTCGGACAGATCTACGTCCTGAAGAAGGAGGAAGGTGGACGCCACACTCCTTTCCACAACAAGTATCGTCCTCAGTTCTTCATCCGCACACTTGATGTTACCGGTGAGATCTCTCTCCCGGAGGGTGTCGAGATGGTTATGCCTGGCGATAACGTGGAAATCAACGTCCAGCTTATCACCCCTGTAGCACTCAACGAAGGTCTTAGCTTCGCTATCCGCGAAGGTGGCCGTACCGTTGGCGCAGGCCAGGTTATCAAGGTTCTTGGTTAATCCTGAATGTATTTCCGGCAGGCTAGCCCCATAGGCGAAGCCTGCCTCTTTTAGGGGAATAGAACAATGGTAGTTCAGCGGTCTCCAAAACCGTCCATGTGGGTTCGATTCCTGCTTCCCCTGCCAGTACCGAAGGTTACGCTTCGGTAGTTGTTTAACAGACACGGCATTCCGCTTCCACCTGCACGTGTCCATTAAATGTAAAGATGGGTAAGTTTATTAACTACGTTAAAGAGTCTGCTGTAGAGCTGACGAAGAAAACGACGTGGCCTACCTGGGATAAACTGCAGAGTTCAGCTATCCTCGTCATGGTCACAACCGTTATCCTCGCTCTTGTGCTCTGGCTTGTAGACCTTGCTTTCCAGAATCTGATGTCCCTCATTTACACACTGTAATTCTCGTACTGATATGGGCGAAATGAAATGGTATGTTCTGCGGACAGCAGGCGGAAAAGAAAAGAAGGCTGCAGAATATCTCCAGAAAGAGATCGAAAGAGGCAACCTTACAGATCAAGTAGCACAGGTCCTGGTACCTGTAAAGAAGGAAATAATCACCCGCAACGGTAAAAGGACAGTGGCCGACAGGCTGCTTTATCCTGGTTATGTCCTTATCCAGTGCCAGCTCAGCGCTCAGCTTGAAAATATCATCCGCAATCTGGTCCCCGGTATGTCGGGCTTCCTTACTGAGAAGAAAGACATCTCCGGAACCCAGTTCGAGAGAATCCCTGTCCCTATCCGTGAGGAAGAGGCTCAGAGGATCCTCGGTATCCAGGACGAAAACGCCAACAGCGAGGCGCAGACCGTCGTAAATTACGAGGTAGGCGAGTCGGTTAAGATCACTGACGGTCCTTTCAGCGGCTTCAGCGGTACAATCGACGAGATTCTGGAAGACAGAAGCAAAGTGAAAGTCATTGTCGTCATATTCGGCAGAAAGACAGCACTTGAGCTCAGCTTTACACAAGTAACAAAAGAATAGTTTATCATTATGGCAAAAGAAGTTACCGGATTTATCAAGCTTCAAATCAAAGGTGGAGCTGCTAATCCTGCACCTCCGGTAGGACCTGCTCTCGGTTCGAAAGGCCTCAACATCATGGACTTCTGCAAGGCTTTCAATGCAGCCACGCAGGCACAGGCAGGCAAAGTCCTCCCTGTCGTTATTACAGTCTATAGCGACAAGTCTTTCAGCTTCGAGGTAAAGCAGCCTCCGGTAGCGGTTTCTCTCAAAGAAGCGGCACACATTACTACCGCATCGGGCGAGCCTAACCGTAAGAAGGTAGCGTCAGTAACCTGGGACCAGGTGAAGGAGATCGCAGAGGGTAAAATGCCCGATCTTAACTGCTTCACTATCGCATCCGCTATGAGGATGGTTGCAGGTACAGCAAGAAGTATGGGTATCACCGTTACCGGCGAATTCCCTAAGGACCTTTAAAAATCACAAGAGATATGAGTAAATTGACAAAAAATCAGAAAGCTGCCAAAGCTAAGTATGATTCGACAAAGGCTTATTCCCTCTCCGAGGCTTGTGGTATTTTGAAGGATATCACATACACCAAGTTCGATTCATCAGTCGAGATTTCCGTGAATCTCGGTGTTGACCCTCGTAAGGCCAACCAGATGATCCGTGGCGTTGTCACCCTCCCTAACGGAACTGGTAAAGTCGTCCGCGTGCTTGTGCTTTGTACTCCCGATAAGGTAGACGAGGCTCTTGCCGCCGGCGCAGACTACGCAGGTCTCGACGAATATTGCGAGAAGATCAAGGAAGGATGGACTGACATCGATGTCATCATCTGTACTCCTTCAGTTATGGCTAAGGTCGGTGTTCTCGGTAAGATCCTCGGTCCCCGCGGACTTATGCCGAACCCCAAGACCGGTACCGTCACTATGGACGTAGCTTCCGCAGTTAAGGATGTCAAGGGCGGTAAGATCGACTTCAAGGTCGACAAGACCGGTATTGTCCACACCGCTATCGGAAAGGCTTCCTTTACCCCTGAGCAGATCTACCAGAACGCCGCAGAGGTGCTCAACGCGATCGCTAAGCTCAAGCCTCAGGCTCTCAAGGGTACTTACATGCAGGGTGCAAGCATCTGCACTACCATGAGCCCCGGTATTAAGATTGATCTCAAGGCATTCCTCAACGGTGCCGAGTAAAATTTCAGTATTATGAAGAAAGAACTCAAAAATCAGATTATTGAAACAATCTCGGCTGAGCTGAACAACTACCCGGATTTCTATATTACAGACATCTCGGGCCTGAATGCCTCGCAGACCAGCGAACTCCGTCGTGAGTGTTTCAACCAGGGCGTCAAACTTACAGTAGTAAAGAACACCCTTTTCAATCACGTCATCTCCGCAAGTGAGAACGAAGAGATCAAGTCTCTGACCTCTACTCTCGTAGGCAACACCGCCATCATGTACACAACCGTTCCTTCAGCTCCTGGAAAGCTCATCAAGAAGCTCCAGAAGAGCGGCTTCGCAAAGCCCGTCGTGAAGGGTGCGTTCGTACAGGGTTGCGCCTACATCGGTGAGGATAAGCTCGACCAGCTCGCAGCTATCAAGACTAAGGACGAACTCATCGCAGATATCGTCGCTCTCCTCCAGTCGCCTGTCCGCAACGTTGTTTCTGCTCTGCAGAATGCAGCCGAGGGTAAGGCCGATGACGAAAAAATCAGATAATATTAACAAATCAAAAAAGTATAATTATTATGGCAGATGTTAAAGCCCTTGCAGAAGAGTTGGTAAACCTTTCTGTAAAAGACGTTCAGGAACTTGCAAAGATTCTTGAAGAAGAGTATGGTATCAAGCCCGCAGCCGCTGCAGTAGTCGTTGCAGCTGATGGCGCCGGTGCAGGCGCAGCTGAGGCTGAGCAGACCGAGTTCGACGTGGTCCTCACCAGCGCCGGAACCGCTAAGCTCGCAGTTATCAAGGTCGTCAAGGAGGCTCTTGGTCTTGGTCTCAAGGAAGCCAAGGATCTCGTCGACGGCGCTCCCGCAACAGTCAAGGAGAAAGTCTCCAAGGCTGAGGCCGAGCAGCTCAAGGCCACCCTCGAGGAGGCTGGAGCAGAGGTCGAGATTAAATAATCACGCCCTCTTCCCCGCACAAAGGGGACAAAACAGGTTTAGAGCCGGGGTAAATAGGCTCTAAACCTTTTTTCCGTATTAAAAGTTTTTTTTCAATGCGCATAAACTTCGCCACATCAAAAATTCTGGAATACCCGGATCTCCTCGAGGTACAGATGAAGTCGTTCCAGGACTTCTTCCAGCTTGAGACTACCCCTGAAAACAGGAAAAAAGAGGGTCTGTATCAGGTCTTCCAGGAAATTTTCCCGATTGAGGATACGAGGAACAACTATAAGCTCGAGTTTATCGATTACTTTATTGACCCGCCTCAGTACTCAATCGAAGAATGTCTCGAAAGAGGTTTGACTTACAGTGTGCCCATGAAGGCGAAACTTCGCCTTTCCTGCACCGATCCCGAACACGAAGATTTCGATACCCGTGTTCAGGACGTCTTCCTCGGAAACATTCCCTATATGACTCCCGCCGGTACATTCGTGATCAACGGCTCGGAGCGTATCATCGTGTCGCAGTTGCACAGATCACCCGGCGTATTCTTCGATCAGAGCATGCACGCAAACGGTACGAAGCTCTATTCAGCGAGAATCATCCCCTTCAAGGGCTCCTGGATCGAGTTCGCAACCGACATCAGCAATGTGATGTATGCGTATATCGACCGTAAGAAGAAGCTTCCTGTAACCACCCTCCTCAGGGCTATCGGTTACAACAGCGACAAGGACATCATCGATATCTTTGATCTCGCAGACGAGGTTGAGTGTACTCCCGAGGCTCTCGAGGCCAACAAAGGACGCAAGCTCGCAGCAAAGGTCCTCAAGACCTGGATCGAAGACTTCGAAGACGAGGACACCGGTGAGGTCATCCCCATCGAGCGTACCAACCCTATCGTAGAGCGCGGTGAGATTCTGGACGACGACACTATCGCGGCGATCCTGGACACCGACACAAAGAGTATTCTCCTTCAGAAGGACGAAGCAAGTACTGCTGAATACAGCATCATCTTCAACTCCCTCCAGAAGGACCCGACCAATACGGAACTCGAAGCTGTCAGTTTCATCTACAAACAGCTCCGTAATTCCGAACCGCCGGATGAGAACACTGCCCGTGACGTTATCGACAAGCTGTTCTTCTCAGAGAAGAGGTATGACCTCGGCAGCGTAGGACGCTACCGTCTGAACAAGAAGCTTGGCCTCGACATCGACCCCGAGACACGTGTACTTACCAACACCGACATAATCGAGATCATCAAGTATCTCATTCAGCTTATCAACTCCCGTGCAGCGGTGGACGATATCGACCACCTCAGCAACAGGCGCGTCAGGACGGTTGGCGAGCAGCTCGCAAACCAGTTTAGCGTAGGTTTGAGCCGTATGGCCCGTACCATCAGGGAGAGGATGAACGTAAGAGATTCCGAGCAGTTCAACCCGATCGACCTGATCAACTCGAAGACCCTGTCTTCCGTTATCAGCTCGTTCTTCGGAACCAGCCAGCTCTCGCAGTTCATGGACCAGACCAACCCGCTTGCGGAAATCACCCACAAAAGGCGTCTTTCCGCTCTCGGTCCGGGAGGTCTTAGCCGCGACCGCGCAGGATTCGAGGTCCGCGACGTCCACTACACACACTACGGACGTCTTTGCCCTATCGAGTCTCCGGAAGGTCCGAACATCGGTCTTATCAGCTCGCTGTGTGTCTACGCACGCATCAACGACCTCGGTTTCATCGAGACTCCTTACCGTGACGTCAAGGACGGAAAGGTCGACCTCAGCGCCGAAGGCGTCCACTATCTGAGCGCGGAAGAGGAAGAGGACAAGCTCGTCTCCCTGGCCAACGTCAAGATGGAGGACGACGGAACCATCGGAGTGGACAATATCCAGTGCCGCCTCGAGGCTGATTTCCCTGTCGTTGACAAGCACGAAGTTTCATACATGGACGTAGCCCCGAACCAGATGGCTTCGGTCGCTGCCTCCCTCATCCCGTTCCTCGAGCACGACGACGCACACCGTGCCCTCATGGGTGCGAACATGATGCGCCAGGCAGTTCCGCTCCTCAAGCCCGAGTCCCCGATCGTGGGTACCGGCCTCGAGGGCAGGGTCTGTACGGACTCCAGGACCCAGATCATCGCCGAGCGCAACGGTGTTGTAACATACGTCGACGCCGAGGAGATCCGTGTCAAGTACGAGTTCACCGAGGACGAGAAGTTCGTGAGCTTCGATCCCGAAGAAACGGTCTACAAACTTCCTAACTACCGTCGTACAAACCAGAGTACTACCGTGAACCTTTCGCCTATCGTCCGCAAGGGTGATAAGATCGTCAAGGGTCAGGTCCTTACCGAGGGGTATGCGACACAGGGCGGAGAGCTCGCTCTCGGACGCAACCTGATGGTAGCGTTCATGCCTTGGAAGGGATACAACTATGAGGACGCTATCGTTCTGTCCGAGGAAATGGTCAAGTGGGATGTTCTCACCTCCATCCACGTCGACGAGTACCTCACCGAGGTGCGCGACACCAAGCGCGGAATGGAAGAGCTCACTTCCGATATCCCGAACGTCAGCGACGATGCAACCAAGCGTCTTCAGGAGAATGGTATCGTGATGGTCGGCGCCCACATCGAACCGGGCGACATCATGATCGGTAAGATTACCCCTAAGGGTGAAAGCGATCCCTCGCCGGAGGAGAAACTCCTCAAGGCAATCTTCGGCGACAAGGCCGGCGATGTGAAGGACGCTTCCCTTAAGGCTAATCCTTCCCTCAGCGGAACCGTCATCAAGACCGCTCTCTACACCAAGCCCGCAAAAGAAACAGGTCGCAAGGGAAGTGCTACCAAAGCAGACCAGAAGACCCGTATCGAACTGCGTCAGGCAGAATTCGACGCAAAGGCAGAGCGCCTTCGCACCGAATTCCTGAGCAGGCTTGTGACCCTTACCAAGAATCGCAAGAGCAACGGAGTATTCGATCTCTACGGCGTTGAGATTATCGCCAAGGACAAGAAGTTCACTACCGAAGTCCTCAGGAGCATCGATTACCAGAATATCAATTCCAGCAACTGGACAGCCGACGAGCATGTCAGCGATATGATCGCCGACCTCATCAACAACTACTGCCTCACCCTCAAGCAGGAAGAAGCCGTATGTAAGAGAGAGATCGACAAGATCAAGATCGGCGACGAGCTCCCCAACGGCGTCATGCAGCTTGCCAAGGTCTATATCGCCAAGAAGCGTAAGATCACCGTCGGTGATAAACTCGCCGGACGCCACGGTAACAAGGGTATCGTAGCGAAGATCGTCCGCCAGGAAGACATGCCGTTCCTCGATGACGGTACTCCGGTAGACATCGTCCTCAACCCTCTGGGTGTTCCGAGCCGTATGAACCTCGGTCAGATCTACGAATCCGTCCTCGGTTGGGCAGGAGAGCGTCTGGGACTCAAGTTCAGCACCCCGATTTTCGACGGTGCAAGCCTGGACGAAATCTGCAGCTATACCGACAAAGCAGGCCTGCCTCGCTACGGCAAGACAGCTCTGCGCGACGGCGGTACCGGCGACTACTTCGACCAGCAGGCGACGGTTGGCGTCATCTACATGATCAAGCTCGGCCACATGGTCGACGATAAGATGCACGCCCGTTCGATCGGTCCTTACTCCCTTATCACCCAGCAGCCGCTCGGAGGTAAGGCTCAGTTCGGAGGTCAGCGTTTCGGAGAAATGGAGGTCTGGGCCCTCGAAGCATTCGGTGCGGCCAACATCCTTCAGGAAATCCTTACCGTCAAGTCAGACGACGTTACCGGCAGGTCCAAGACTTATGAGGCTATCGTCAAGGGTGATCCTATGCCGCCGGCAGGAATCCCTGAGTCGCTCAACGTTCTCCTTCATGAACTCCGCGGCCTCGGACTCAAGGTTACCCTGGATTAATTAACGAATTGATTAGATTGAAATATGCCTACTTTCAACAATAAGGAATCAAAGGTAAAGAGCAATTTCTCTACGATCAGCATCTCCCTCGCTTCTCCGGAAGACATTACCGAAAGGTCTTGCGGCGAGGTCCTGAAGCCGGAAACGGTCAACTACAGGACTTACAAGCCCGAGAGAGATGGTCTCTTCTGCGAGAAGATCTTCGGCCCTACCAAGGATTACGAGTGCTACTGCGGTAAGTACAAGAGAATCCGTTATCGCGGAATCGTCTGCGACAGGTGCGGTGTCGAGGTCACGGAGAAGAAAGTACGCCGCGAGAGGATGGGACACATCACTCTTACGGTGCCGGTAGCCCATATCTGGTACTTCAAGAGCGCTCCTAACAAGATCTCCGCACTTCTCGGTCTTCCTTCGAAGAAACTCGAGTCGGTTATCTACTATGAGAAATACATAGTGGTCAACCCCGGCGAGAGCGGACTCGAGCAGATGGACCTCCTCGCGGAAGATGAGTATATGGACGTCCTGAACCGCCTTCCCGGAAATGAGAATCTCTCCGACAGCGATCCTAAGAAGTTCATCGCCAAGATGGGTGCCGAAGGTATTCATGACCTTCTCGCCCAGATCGACGTTGAGGCTCTCGCAAAGGAACTCCGTCAGAGGATGCTTACTGAGACCTCGCAGCAGCGCAGGGCTGAGACCCTGAAGAGGCTGCAGGTCGTGAAGTGGTTCCAGGAGTCGAAGGGTAAGAACCGTCCGGAGTGGATGATCATGAAAGTGATCCCCGTCACTCCTCCGGATCTTCGCCCTCTCGTTCCGCTCGACGGCGGCCGTTTTGCGACATCGGATATCAACGACCTCTACAGGCGTGTTATCATCCGTAACAACCGTCTCAAGAAACTCATCGAGATCAAGGCTCCCGAAGTCATTCTCCGTAACGAGAAGCGTATGCTCCAGGAAGCAGTCGACAGCCTCTTCGACAACTCGAAGAAGTCTGCGGCTGTCCGCAGCGAACAGAACAGGGCTCTCAAGTCTCTGTCCGACTCGCTCAAGGGCAAGCAGGGACGCTTCCGTCAGAACCTCCTCGGTAAGCGTGTTGACTACTCAGCCCGTTCGGTTATCGTCGTCGGTCCTGAGCTCAATATGCACGAATGCGGTCTGCCTAAGTTCATGGCGGCCGAGCTCTACAAACCGTTTATCATCCGCAAGCTCATCGAGCGCGGTATTGTAAAGACGGTCAAGAGCGCGAAGAAGATCGTGGATCGTAAAGATCCTGTTATATGGGATATCCTCGAGAACGTGATGAAGGGACACCCTGTGCTCCTCAACCGTGCACCTACCCTCCACCGTCTCGGTATCCAGGCTTTCCAGCCCCGAATGATAGAAGGTAAAGCGATTCAGCTCCACCCGCTCGCATGTACGGCTTTCAACGCCGACTTCGACGGTGACCAGATGGCTGTCCACCTCCCGCTCGGCAACGCCGCAGTGATGGAGGCCCAGCTCCTGATGCTCGGATCGCAGAACATCCTCAACCCTGCAAACGGCGCCCCTATTACGGTTCCTTCGCAGGATATGGTTCTCGGACTCTACTACATTACCAAGGTGCGCCCCGGCGCTCTCGGAGAGGGTCTGAGCTTCTATGGTCCGGAGGATGTCATTATCGCTCTTGACAACAAGAAGATTGAAATGCACGCCCTCGTGAAGGTCCGCCTTCCGAAGGATAAGAACGATGAGTCCAAGGGCTACGAGATGGTAGAGACTACCGCCGGCCGCATCATGGTTAACCAGTATGTGCCGGACGAGGTCCCTTACGTCAACGAGCTCATCGGAAAGAAGCAGCTCCGTACCATCATCACCAACGTTATCAAGAACACCGGTGTTACCCGTACGGCTCAGTTCCTGGACGACATCAAGAACCTGGGATACTACCAGGCCTTCCGTGCAGGTATCTCCTTCAACCTCGGCGACGTTATCATCCCTGAGGAGAAGAAGACCCTCGTCGCAAATGCCTACAAGAAGATCGATGAGATCAAGGGCAACTTCGCGATGGGTTTCATCACAAACCAGGAGCGTTACAACAAGGTGGTTGACCTCTGGTCGGCTGTGGACAACGACCTTACCAAGATAGTTGGTAAGCAGATCTCCGCAGACCAGCAGGGCTTCAACCCCGTATTCATGATGCTCGACTCCGGCGCCCGAGGCAGCACCCAGCAGATCAAACAGCTCTGCGGTATGCGTGGCCTTATGGCAAAGCCCCAGAAAGCTGGTGGATCCGGGGCCGACATTATCGAAAACCCGATTATCTCCAACCTTAAGGAGGGTATGACGGTGCTCGAGTACTTCATCGGAACCCACGGTGCCCGTAAGGGTCTTGCCGATACCGCTCTTAAGACTGCGGATGCAGGTTACCTGACCCGCCGTCTGGTCGACGTCTCCCATGACGTCATCATCAACGAGGAAGACTGCGGTACCCTCCGCGGCCTGGTGGCCACAGCCATCAAGGACAAGGATTCGGTAGTCGAGTCTCTCGGAGAGAGGATCCTCGGCCGTACCTCGGTCCACGATATCATCAACCCTCTTACCGGCGAGATTATCGTCCATGCGGGTGATGAGATCCGTGAGGCTGCAGCCGAACTCATCGACAAACTCCCTATCGAGAGCGTCGAGATCCGTTCGGTTCTTACCTGCGAAAGCCGCAAGGGCGTCTGCGCCAAGTGTTACGGACGCAACCTCGCCACCAGCCGTATGGTTGAGAAGGGAGAGGTCGTCGGTGTTATCGCTGCGCAGTCCATCGGTGAGCCTGGTACTCAGCTTACTCTCCGTACCTTCCACGTCGGTGGTACCGCATCTTCGGCAGGTGCTGATTCCAGCATCGATTCGAAGTACGATGGCGTTCTGAAATTCCAGGAGCTCCGTACCATCGAGCGCGAAGGCGATAACGGCAAGGAGACTGTTGTGGTCGGCCGTATGACCGAGCTCAGCATCGTCGATGCTACTACCGGAATGACCTTCTCTCACTACGACATCCCTTACGGATCAGTTCTGTACTTCAAGGATGGCGACAAGGTCAAGAAGGGCGACAGAATCTGCGAGTGGGATGCTTACAACGCAACAACCATCGTTGAGACTGCCGGTAAGCTCCGCTTCGAGAACCTTGTAGAAGGCGTAACCTTCCGCAAGGACGCAGCAGACGAATTCTCCGCCTCCAACGACAAAGTTATCATCGAGTCCAAGGATAAGACCAAGAACCCTGCAGTCGACCTTGTCGACTCTGAAGGCAACATCCTCAAACAGTACAACCTCCCTGTGGGAGCCCACGTGATGGTTGAGGACGGCGCCGAGGTCAAGGTCGGTGATGTTATCATCAAGATCCCTCGCGCATTCGGTAAGGCGAATGATATTACGGGAGGTCTCCCTCGAGTTACAGAACTCTTCGAGGCCCGCAACCCTTCAGCAAGCCCTGCAACCCTCTCCGAAATCAACGGTCAGGTTATCATGGGAACCATCAAGAGGGGTAACCGTGAGATTATCATCCGCAACCGTACAGGACTCGAGAAGCGCTATCTCGTTCCTTTGACCAAGCAGATCCTCGTTCAGGAAGACGACTATGTCAAGGCCGGTACTCCGCTCTCAGACGGCGGTGTCTCGCCCAGCGACATCCTCCGCATCCTCGGACCTGTCAAGGCTCAGGAATACATCGTCAACGAGGTTCAGGCAGTTTACCGCCTTCAGGGTGTTAAGATCAACGACAAACACTTCGAGATCATCGTCCGTCAGATGATGCGCAAGGTCCAGATCACCAATCCCGGTGATACCGAATTCCTCGACGAGGAGCTCGTGGACAAGATGCACTTCATGGATGTCAACGACGCTATCTACGGAAAGTTCGTCATCGAGAACCCCGGCGATTCGGAGAAGTACACCGAAGGTCAGATTATCGGAGCACGTGAGCTCCGCAGCGAGAATGATTCCCTCCAGAGGCAGGGTCTCAAGGTGATGGCCGCGCGCGACGCAAGGCCTGCAACCGCCACCCTTATCCTCCAGGGTATCACCCGTGCGGCTCTCCGTACAAACAGCTTCATCTCCGCAGCTTCCTTCCAGGAGACTACCAAGGTGCTCAGCGAAGCCGCCATCCGCGGTCGCGTAGACCACCTCGAGGGTCTGAAGGAGAACGTCATCTGCGGTCACCTCATCCCGGCAGGTACCGGTCTTAAGGACTACCAGGATATCGTGGTCGGCAGAAGAGACGAAGCTGTCGATGAACTCAACGAACTTTAAACTTAGAAGTTCATAACCCAAGTGCGGTCTCCCTGCCGTTTTTGCGCAGGAAGACCGCATTTTTATACCTTTTTGCGGTCTCCCTGCAATATTTCAGCAAGGAAACCGCATTCGGGTCTAAATTACGGTCATTTTTTATTATCTTCGTGGAGATATGACAATCAGTGGAAAAGAGCTTGCGGACAGCATTATCGCCCGCATCGCAGAGGAAGTGAAAGACTTCCCGGCAAAGTATGGCAGAGTTCCGGCATTGGCAGTTATCCTGGTAGGAGAAGATCCTGCAAGTCAGGTTTATGTAAGGAACAAACACAGAGCCTGCGAGAGAGCTGGATTCAGAAGCATAGAGTGTAAACTCCCTGCTGAAACCTCGGAGGAGGAACTGCTAAGGCGCATAGGCAAACTTAATGCGGATCCTACCGTAGACGGAATTCTCGTTCAGCTTCCTTTGCCTAAACATCTTAGCGAAACGAAGATTACCGGCTCTATCCTTCCGGAAAAGGACGTAGACGGCTTCCACCCGGCTAACGTCGCAAAACTCTGGTTGGGCCGTAACAACGCAGAGATCGAGCGCGAGGCGGCGGTAGCCTGTACTCCGCGCGGTATTATGAGAATCCTCGAGGCGGCAGGAGTAGATCCCGCAGGAAAGAGGGCTGTAGTCATAGGCCGCAGCAATATAGTAGGCCTGCCGATCGCAAAGCTTCTTCTCAATGCGAATGCGACGGTAACTATCTGCCACTCCCGTACTCAGAATATTGCCGAAGTGACCCGTCAGGCGGAGATCCTGGTCGCCGCGATAGGCCGTCCGAAGTTCGTCGGGGCCGAGATGGTCGCTCAGGGCGCGGCGGTGATCGACGTAGGCATCAACCGCGGGGAGGACGGCAAGCTCTGCGGCGACGTGGACTTCGAGGCTGTTGCCCCGAAGGCTTCGGTTATCACTCCCGTTCCCGGCGGGGTAGGCCCGATGACAATCTGCTCGCTGCTTGAAAACACTTTGGATTGCTTCTTAAGAAAGTTCTGAATATGAAAGTTTTACGACTTACAAATACAATGACCCACCAGAAGGAGGTCTTCAAGCCGATCAACCCGGGACGCGCAGGAATGTATGTCTGCGGCCCGACCGTCTATGGAGACGCCCATCTGGGACATGCCCGCCCGGGCGTTACCTTCGACGTTCTGGCAAAACTCCTGCGGCACCTCGGCTACAAGGTGCGCTATGTCCGCAATATCACGGACGTAGGACATCTGGAACACGACGCAGACGAGGGAGAGGACAAGATAGCGAAGAAGGCGCGGCTCGAGCAGCTCGAGCCGATGGAGGTCGTCCAGACCTACACGCTTCGTTACCACGAAGCGATGCGCCTTCTCAACGTTGCACCCCCCTCGATCGAACCCCGCGCCAGCGGCCACGTAATCGAGCAGATCGAGGCCGTGAAGAAGATCCTGGACGCCGGCTATGCGTACATAAGCAACGGAAGCGTCTATTTCGACGTACAGAAATACAATAAGGACCATCACTACGGCGTCCTCAGCGGCCGCAATCTCGACGACACCCTCGAAGGGACGCGCGAGCTTGACGGCCAGGGCGACAAGCGTGCTCCGTACGATTTCGCCCTCTGGAAGAAGGCAGAGCCGGAGCACATCATGCACTGGCCCTCGCCGTGGAGCGAAGGCTTCCCCGGCTGGCACCTCGAGTGTTCGGTGATGGGCGAGAAATACCTCGGCGAGGAGTTCGATATCCACGGCGGCGGGATGGACCTGATGTTCCCGCACCACGAATGCGAAATCGCGCAGAACGTGGCCTCCCGCGGAACGCAGGGCGTCCATTACTGGGTACACAACAATATGATCACGATCAACGGCCAGAAGATGGGCAAGTCGCTCGGCAACTTCATCACTCTCCCCGAAATGTTCGCGGGAACTCACCCGAAGCTCGAGCAGGCCTATGCGCCCATGACAGTGCGCTTCTTCATCCTCCAGGCCCACTACCGCGGGACCCTGGACTTCTCCAACGAAGCCCTGCAGGCCGCCGAGAAGGGACTCGCCCGTCTGATGCAGGCCGCCCGCGATCTGTACGCCATGGCCGGCCGCAAGGCGCCCAAGTACACCTATGGCGAGGAAGCCTTCGGCATAGCCCCCGACTCCTGCCCTGCTACCTCTCCCGAGGTCAAGGCCGTCTGGGAGGGCGTCTACGATACGCTTTGCGACGATATGAATACGCCCGGAACGGTTTCGCAACTCTTTGAGGCAGTAAGGCTGATCAATTCCGCAAAGGCGGGCTCGGTTAAGCTGAGCGAAGGCGACATCCAGACTCTCGTTCAGATTTTCGACGATGTAGTGTTCGGAGTTCTCGGTCTTCGCGACGATGAAGGCGCCGGTGCAGGCGGAAAGGTCATCGAAGGCCTGATGGATATGGTCCTCGAGGAGAGGGCAAAAGCTAAGGCGGCTAAGGATTGGGCTACTTCCGACCACATCCGCGACTCGCTCGCAGCCCTCGGAATCAAGGTCAAGGACACTAAGGACGGTGTCGAATGGAGCCTGTAATGAAACTCGTAAGCTGGAACGTAAACGGCCTTCGCGCAGTAGCGGGCAAGGGATTCGCAGATATTTTCGCGGAGCTTGACGCCGACTGCGTGTGTCTTCAGGAGACTAAGCTTAAGGCCGGCCAGATAGATCTCGAGTTCCTGGGATACGAGTCGTACTGGAATTATGCCGACAAGCCCGGATACTCCGGAACCGTTATCTATACTCGCATTCATCCGCTGAGCGTGTCTTACGGCATTGGAGTGGATGTGCATGACCACGAAGGCCGCGTAGTGACCCTCGAATTCCCCGAATTCTACCTGGTCAACGTCTACGTCCCGAACTCCCAGGACGGGCTTCGCCGTTTGGATTACCGCATGCAGTGGGAAGATGCCTTCAGGGAATA
>Ga0247611_10004734_pt1 | contig 18607 bp, 18 predicted proteins | sample 177DNAGHGhighgp2_FD_192422 | JGI IMG/M metagenome (GOLD analysis project Ga0247611, IMG submission 192422) | Sheep rumen microbial communities from Palmerston North, Manawatu-Wanganui, New Zealand - 1770 DNA GHGhigh gp2 | ecosystem: Host-associated > Mammals > Digestive system > Stomach > Rumen... | reverse complement strand
TTAATAAATTAAAAAGCGAATCTTTCGATTCGCAATTAAGATATGAAAATAATTATACTTATATTACTTAAACTCTCCCAAGTTATTAAGTAATAGATATTTAAAGAGTTTAATTATGTTTTTAGTAATTCGAGTTATTATAGTCTTTAAATACCGATATAAATAAATTAAAGTATTGCATTCGAATGATTTAGTAAGAGAGAAAATGATGCAAAACTTTAATATTATTTATATAATCCCATTATAAACTTTTATTTTATTAAAATCAATAACGTAAAACCTAAATATTATTAAAGTTTAAAACTTAAATCATATCATTAAAAAAAGCGGATTTTATAATCCACTTTTTTGCTATATTGCTACATTAATTATAAGTTTATCTATATTGATATCTGAATAATATACAACACGATAAAATCTTCCATGAACATCACTTGTTGGTTGATATAGATTCCCGTTTTCAAAGACTAATTCATCTTTTGAAGCATCAAAAATTGTTGCACCTGAGAATGAAACATTAGTATAAGCTTTTAATAATGAATTAGATGTGCATTCAATTAAATCAAGAATAGAATCAAGTTTTACATTAAATCTAGGATTTCTTGAGCATCCTTCTTCCATGATTGATAAATACTTATTATTATAATATCCACAAAGTCCAAAAACCATACCAAAATTTGTTGTATAAACATAATCAAAGTTTAAAGAATAAATATTATTACCTTCTAAAACTAATTCGCCAGAACCAAGATAGTATGAATCAGAACTATTAGAATGTCTACTGATTACTTTACTCAAATTTGAAATGTTATCAGCTGAAGTTTTATAAGTTGTTTCATATTCAGTATCCATATTTATGAATTTGTTGTGTTCTCTAATAGACACATTAATACCAATAGCAACAGAAAATAAAACAACAAGAATTAAATTAATAAATCCTATAAAAGGATATTTAAACTTTTTCATATTATAAATCTTTAATTTGAGATTTTTTAAAATCTTTAATTTTCTCCTTTTTAATATTATTCTCTACTAAAGTTGAAATGGTAATAAATAAAACATATAGACCAAAAAAAATCATAGCAAATACAAAAACTAAATTATTTTTTGTATCAATATATGCAATCAAAAATGCAATTGCTGGAATTATTGAAATATATTTAAGTATGTCGTATTTCATATTACTTCTTTAACCTTCTATATTCTTGGATTAATTCTTTAGCAGTATCAAAATCAATTTTATCATCAATTGCTAGAGCTTTAATCTTTAATGTATATGCATCATCATTAGATTTGTCAGATTCATTTATCTTATCAATCAATTTATCAAATCTTAATCTAATTGTAGGATAAGATACATCATATGCCTTGGCAACATCTTTTAATGATCCATTATTAATAATAATGTTTTTAATAAAAGATATATCTGTAATATCTAAACTTAGAATCCAGCTTGGTAATTCCTCGTATTTTAGCAAATATACCACTTCCCTTTTTTTAGTCTAATTTATTATAAATTCTAATTAACAAGATGTCAATTTATTATTTCCAAATATAAAGAAAAAGACCCATTTTTCAATGGATCTTATATCTATTATTGCATATCTTTAATATGATTTAATACTTCTTGATATTGTGCTTCATATTGAGCAAGCTTAGCTTTTTCTTGGGCTAACTTAGCTTCAGGTGCTTTAGCTACGAAATTAGGATTAGATAGCATCTTATTAGATCTTGCCAATTCACCTTCAAGTCTAGCTTTTTCCTTATTTAAATCTTCAAGAACTTTAGCCTTGTCAATTAAGTCACCTTGAGGAATATAAATTGTTGAGTCATTCAATACAACAACAACATTTCCTTTGGCATCAAGAGCTTCATTTGTAACTGTTAAAGTCTTTGGGTTTAAGAAACGATTAAAGTAATTATTTGCTAAATTAAATACTTTATAAGTAGTTTCATTCTTTGCAAATAATGTAATTGTAATAGCTTCCTTTGGAGCCTTTTGAGCTTTAGCACGTTCGTTTCTTACAGCAGTAATTACTTCAAGCGCATGATTGAATCCTTCTTCTTCCATTTCAAAGTTAAAGGCTTCATTTACAGTTGGCCAAGAGCTTATTGTAATAGATTCTTCTTTGTGTGGAAGATCTTGGTAAATCTCTTCTGTAATAAATGGAGCAACAGGGTGTAGCATCTTTACAATTGACATTAATACATATACTAATACATTTTGAGTTGTATTCTTATTTGTATCATCCTCACCTTGTAAATCTACTTTAGAAATTTCAACATACCAGTTTGCAAAATCTTCCCAAATGAAGTTGTATAATGCCTTGTTAGCCTCACCAAATTCATATTTATCATAGTTATAATCAACAGTTTTGATAGTCTTATTAAGTCTGTTTAAAATCCACTTAGATGCTAAATTTAAATCAGCCTTAGTTAAGTCAACTTCTTTATAACCATCAATGTTCATCATAACATAACGGCTAATATTCCATAACTTATTTAAGAAATTCCAGCTTGATGCAACTTTCTCTTCCTCATAACGAAGGTCTAAACCTGGTGCTGAGTTTGTATTTAAGAAGTAACGAAGAGCATCACAACCATACTTATCAATTACATCGAATGGATCAATACCATTACCAAGAGACTTTGACATCTTTCTACCTTGAGAATCACGAACTAATCCATGAATTAAGATATCCTTAAATGGTGCATGTTTTGTAAATTCAATACCTTCAAATAACATTCTTGAAACCCAGAAGAAAATAATGTCATAACCTGTAACAAGTACATTAGTAGGATAATATCTCTTTAGCATTTCTGTTTCATTTGGCCAACCCATAGTTGAGAAAGGCCATAATGCAGATGAGAACCAAGTATCAAGAACATCTTCATCTTGAGTCCAACCATCACCTGGACAAGTAGCCTGAACCTTAACTTCATCGCCCTTATACCATGCAGGAATTCTGTGTCCCCACCATAATTGACGGGAAATACACCAATCTTGGATATTAGATAGCCATTGAACTAATGTGTCTTTGAAACGAGCTGGTACGAATTCATATTCCTTATTATCTAATACTTGTTTAGCTAATACGTCCATCTTTACGAACCATTGCTTTGATAGTCTTGGTTCTACAGGAACACCAGTACGTTCACTGTGACCTACAGAGTGTACAATCTTTTCAAGATGATCAAAATAACCTTCTTCTTTTAAATCTTCGATTAAATTCTTACGGCATTCAAATCTATCTTGACCTTGATACTTACCGCACATTTCATTCATTGTACCATCATCATTCATACAAAGTGGCATATCAAGATTATGTCTGATACCAACTTCATAGTCATTAGGGTCATGTGCTGGAGTACATTTAACTACACCAGTACCAAATTCCTTGTCAACATATTCATCAGCAATGACAGGGATAATAGTCTTAGTACCTGGAATATACACTTCTTTACCAATATATTTAGCAAAACGCTCATCAGTTGGATTAACCATTAATGCTTGGTCAGCAAACATAGTCTCTGGACGAGTTGTTGCAATTAAAAGAGAACCACTTCCATCAGTAAATGGGTAATTGAAGTAATAGAAAGCACCTTCATCATCTTGGTGAATAACTTCAATATTAGATAATGCTGTCTTAGCTTCTGGGTCCCAGTTAATGATACGTTTACCTTGGTAAATATATCCTTTTTCATATAGCTTAGTGAATACATAGTTAACAGCATCGTTTAATCCTTTATCTAAAGTGAAACGTTCTTTAGTATAATCAAGAGATAAACCTAGAGCTGCCCATTGCTTATGGATAATTTCAGCATATTCATTCTTCCATGCCCATGCATACTCTAAGAATTTTTCACGACCGATATCGTATCTTGAAATACCCATGCCTTTAAGTCTTGCATCAACCTTAGCTTGAGTTGCAATACCTGCGTGGTCCATACCAGGAATCCATAAAGCGTCATATCCTTGCATACGCTTACGTCTGATAATCATATCTTGAATTGATGTATCCCATGCGTGGCCAAGGTGTAACTTACCAGTTACATTTGGTGGAGGAATAACTATTGTGAATGGAATCTTTTCCTTATCACCAGCAGTAAAGAAACCGCCATTACGCCAGAAATCATATTTTCCAGCTTCTACTTTTTTTGGATCATATTTTGGATCTAAAATTTTTGCCATATTTTTAAATTCCTTTCTATTTCAGGTTTAGTCATCGTATAGGTATATACATCTAAAACTTCACCATCATACATTTTTTTATATCTTCTAATAATTCCATCTTTTTGGAATCCTAGAGACAAAGCAGTGTTTTCACTTTTTTGATTTCCAACAAACATATGTAATGTAAGAATATCAATATCAACTTGTTTGTTAAACCAAGAGATAAAGGCTTTTAAAGCTTCTTGCATATAACCATGCCCTTGAAATTCCTCAAGCAATATGAACCCTAATTCATAAGCATTAGGATTACGTTTTGATTGATCTTTATAAAAGTTAATTTCTCCCATAAAATTATAAGATTTATCTGTAATTTTGACATATTGTTTTGACATCATCCGATATTGTAGACTCAAAGAACAAGTTTTTAAATCAGGAACAGGTTTAAAACCAGCCGGATAAGTTAACTCTTTTCTTGTCAATAAATTAAACAAGTCAGCTAAATCTTCTGATTCATAGAATTTAATATAAAGTCTATTAGTTTCAATCAAAGTATCACTTCCAATAAAAAAGTCCTTGGACAAAAATCCAAGGACGAAAAATCGCGGTACCACCTTAGTTCAATGTATAAACATTGCACTCAAACTCTTAACGCGAGTAACGTTATAAACTACTTAATTTCATCTATAAGGCTCCATGACTACTTTCTAATTAACAAACTCGATATTTTCACCAACCATATCGTCTCTAAAAGCTTTAATTAATTATACTCTTCACTTCACAGCTTTTAACAAATTAAATAATATATTATTTTTTATATTTTGTCAACAAATTTCATAACTTCTAAATAGTAACAAATTTCTAAAACCTTGTCATTAACATTTAGAGAATAGTAATTCGCTAACATATTCTTTTGAAAGTCAAAGACAAACACCTCAAAGTGTTTGTCTAAGATTAAAACATAAATGCTCGCATCCTCATTATCAATAAAGCCTTTAGTAAAAGCTTTTATATTTGTAAAATCATTTCCTTTAGTAGGGACATAATTAAACAAATTAATTAAATCAGTTTCAAAAGTACTACCAAATTCTTTAAGTAAATCTAACACATCTTCTTTTGAATAATAATGCTTATTACCAAATCTATCGATGATGTGATTCTTAGCATTATGTAATTTAAAATTTAAATAATTATCCAAATCCATTAGTTTTTAGCTCTATTGATAACTGATTCACAAGTAGTTAAATACGCAGTAGGTTTTGGATCAAATAATTTAATCTTTTCGATTTGTTCACTAGTCTTACCATATAATGGGTTTAAATACATTGGGTAAGTTTCTAAGAAATCATGTGTAGATAATGATACACCTGTTTCTTCGTTAAAATAATAATAACTTTCAGGATCCATTGCATCAGTTTCATAAGATGTAACTACATCTTTTAAAGTTGGACAGTATCCAATAGCCTGAGCATTTTGATATGCATTTTCAGGATCTAGCATAAAATTAATAAATTCATTAGCTAAATCATATTGCTTGCAAGTTGTAGGGATAACCATAGCATCAAAAAATGCAGCTGTATTATCAGGTACACTAACATTGAAGTTAATATCTTGAACACCTGAATCATAAGTTAGATATAAAGCATCAAAGAAATCACCAAGTTGAGTGAAACATAAATCAATAGTACCATTTGCAGTATCTCTCTTTAATGAGTCATTTCCCCATTCATCAAAATGAGATTGACGAATAGCATTCTCAATATCATTTTGAAGTCCTTTTGATAAATCTCCTTCAACAGAACCAGTAGCAGGATCAGTTAAATTTGGATTCATTCCTTGGCTTAATAAATAAATTGCAACATCCCAACGAGAAGTATCGTATGCACCAATCTTTACTGTTGAACTATATAAAGATCTATCAAAAAGAGCATTAAATCCATTCTCTTCAACAACTTTTTCAGTTTCAGGATTTTGCTTATTATAAATAATTGAATAAGCACCCCAGAAATAAGGCATAAAGTATGAATCATAAACTTTACCATCCTTATTTACAAAGTTATTATCAATTAATTCTTGTAAAGAATCAGTAAACATTGTCTTATATAGATTACCATCTAAGCCATATAAGTTTTGATATTTTCCATTTGTAACATCAATTTCTCTAAGTAAATTTTCTTCATACATTTGCTTAACAACATAGTCACCAGGAATAGCGACATCATAAGCTGTTGTGCCTGCAGAAATCTTTTGATACATAGCTTCACTTGAAGTTACATCTTCTTCATTTACTTGGCAATTGAATTCTTGTTCAAATTTTTGAACAAGTTCAACATCAATATATTCACCCCAGTTTAAGAAGTTCAATACAGTCTTAGGAGTTGAAATAATTGCAAATGCAGCAATTGTGAAAGCAATAAGTGCTGTAAAAATAATAATTAATTTTTTCATACTTAAGCTCCCTTCTTCTTACTCTTCTTATTAGCGCTAATTGAAATAATTAATACAACAGCTAGAGTAATAAATGTTAACAATGAGTTGAATGCATATGCACCGGCAGAGAAATTCTTCTTAGTATAAGATGTAAATACATAATTAGAGAAGTTAGAGAAACCATTGCCTTGTGTGTAATACGAAATTACGAAGTCATCAATAGATAATGTGAAAGCGATAAGTGCTCCTGCCATAATTGATGTCTTTAATGAAGGAATGATTACTTTAAATAAAGCCATTGGTTTAGAACATCCTAAATCTTGAGCCGCCTCAAATAATGCTTCATCTGTTTGTTGTAGTTTTGGTAAAACCATTAAAATAACATAAGGAATAGTGAAGAATACATGAGCAACTAACATAGTAGTAAAACCAAATACATTCTTAAAGATAGGCAAATTAGAAAGTAATGAGAAAATAATCATAATTGAAATACCAGTTACGATTTCACTATTCATCATTGGAATTTCATTTAAGAAATCCATAGTCTTTCTCTTCTTACCAACTAGTGAATTAATACCAATTGAGGCAAACAATCCAGCAATTGTAGCAATTGCAGTTGCCCAGAATGATACAAGTAAAGAATCTAAAATAGATAAATATAATTGTCTATTTTTAAACAATTCTCCATAATTTGATAAAGTAGCACCACCCCAAGATAGAGGCACAATTGCATTTGCTGTTTTGTTAAATGATTGGTAAATTATAACAAAAACAGGCATATACATTGATAATAATACAAGGACAAAGAATGCTACTTTTAAAATTTTTGGTAAATAATATTTAAAACCTAATTTTTCTAACATTATTTGTCACCTTGCTTTCCTTGCATCTTTTGGAATAGGATAATGCAAATGATAATAATTATAGACATTAATAATGAAATTAATGAACCAAAGTTATAATCACCCTTTTCGAATAGGGCTTGAATATAGTTACCAATCAATTGAATCTTACCTTGACCAATTGTTTGTGAAATTGCAAATCCAGTTGCTGCAGGTAAGAATACCATAATAACACCACTTGAGATACCTGATAATGACAAAGGTAAAGTAACCTTTAAAAAAGTCTTAGGGCCAGACACACCTAAATCCTTACTAGCTTCAATAAGAGATCTATCAAGTTTTTCAAGTACAGTATAGATTGGGAAAATCATAAATGGAAGATAAGTAGTTACTGTTACAAATACTACTGCTCCTTCGCTACCAGCTAAATGAAGTGCTTGTAAACCTTCAGCTTGGAATAACTTGTACCATGAAATGATACGAAGCATAGAGTTACACCACATAGGAAGTATTAATAATAGTAATACTAACATCTTATTTTTAATATTTGAAAATGATAAGAAATATGCACATGGATATCCTAAGAGAATGCAAACCACAACAGTATAGAATGCGATTTTTAAAGATGTCCAAATTGATTTATACAATGAGACATCACCTAGTCTCTTGTAGGAATCAATTGATGCAACGGCTGTTGAGAAGTTTGTTCCTTTTGAATTAACAAAAGTTAAGGCAAACATAACAATTAAAGGAACAACTACTAAAATCAACAACCATACAAAATATGGAATTGATAATTTTTTGAATTGTTTCATTACATAGCCTCTGCTTCTTGTTCAATCTTATCTGATAACTTACGACCAGCTTCACGGATAGCTTTAATTTCATCAGGTTGTTCGCTATCCTCTACCTTCATTAAATGGATTTCATAGAAATCAACTTTAAGACCAACACGTGAACCAACTTCAACATTTTGATAATCTTCAACAAGTAAAGTCTTACCATTGAAATCCACCCAAAGTTCAAAGTGAACACCGGTGAATACGGACTTAGTAACTACACCTTGAATAATTGCTGAATCAGGATCATCAATTTCAAGGTCAAAGTCTTCAGGTCTAATAACAGCATCTACAACTTCACCAGGAATAAATGTAGTTAAATATGTATCAAATACAGCATCGAAGAATGATACTTCTTGGTTTCCAAGATAGATACCTTCGATGATGTTGCAATCATCATAGTTAGCAAGCAATTTAGCTTTCTTTTCAGTAATAGCTTCACAATAAATATTACCTGGTTCAACAGTGAATCCGATAACATCACCAACGTTATATTTATCTTCACTAACAACAACAATCTTAGTCTTAGCTTCATTATCAATTTCAACTTGAAGTTGATATTCATTCTTAGCAAACTTTACTGATAAAACCTTACCGCTAAATTTAGCACTATCTAGAGAACAAATATCGAAATCATCATATGCAACCATTACATAGATAGGGTCATTTGGCATGAAATCATGAGCAGAAACCTTAAATGTCTTATCCATAGCTTTGAAACGACGAGCCTCTGGATATACACCACGAATAATATTAGCTTCACCAATAAATGATGCAACAAACTTATTAGCAGGTGTATTGTAAATATCTTCTGGACGACCCATTTGTTGAATTTCTCCACCGTTCATAACAACGATAGTATCTGACATAACCATAGCTTCTTCTTGATCATGCGTTACAAAGATGAATGTGATACCTAAGTTCTTTTGCATTTCACGAAGTTCAAGTCTCATTTGCTTTCTTAATTTTAAATCAAGAGCACTTAATGGTTCATCAAGTAATAAGATACGTGGTTTATTAACAATTGCACGTGCAATTGCAATTCTTTGCATTTGACCACCTGATAAACTTGAAATAGATCTCTTTTCATAGCCTTCAAGATTAACAAGTTTTAAAGAATTTAATACTTCACGACGAATAATATCTTCTTTAAAATGTCTGTCAGAAATCTTTTGAATCATTTGGTAATAAATATCATTTGTAGCGATATCAGCAAGAACTAATTTAGATGTCTCTTTATACTTTTCGCCATTTAAAGTAATATTTAATCCAAGTTCATTTAACTTCTCACTAATAGATTTATAATATGTTTCCTTATCACTCTTAGCTAAAGTTGCTTTATTTTCATTAAAGAAATCTAAAACCTTATAATAATTTGAGAACTCCTTGAAGTAATTAATAACATAATCTTTAACATCTTTTGGTTTGTTGATATGACTTAATTTACGAGAAAGACTATCAATCTCTTCTTCGTCAAAGCCATAGTCTGACATTAAGTCCATAGTACCAATATCATAAATATTTGAATAAACATTATTACGAAGTCCGAATGCAATATTATCATAAATATTTAAATGAGGGAATAATGCATATCTTTGGAATACCGTATTAATAGGTCTCTTGTAAGCGGGGATACTTGCAATATCTTCGCCATCAAGTAATAATTCACCGGCTTGCATGGATTCAAATCCACCGATGATACGTAATGTTGTAGTTTTACCACAACCAGAAGGTCCTAAGAAAGTAACAAATTCATTTTCATTGATAGATAAATTGAAGTCATCAAGAATGACGTTTTGTCCGTACTCCTTACGAATACCTCTTAACTCTAAAATCTTATGAGCCATTTTTTAATCTCCTAAAAATAAAATATTCGTTTTTAATAATATCTAATTCTTATTTAGTACTGACTTAGCTTTATTTATCTATTAGATATTCTATATAACTGAATAAATTTTACAACTAAACTTTTTAAAAGTCTACACCATTTTTAATATATTTTTTTTAATATTTTTTGTACAAGTTTTTAATAGACTTTTTATTTAAAAATATCAACAAAAAAATGTACTACTTTTTTCTAAAAATAGTTGCCATCCTATGCTTAAATAAAGGAAAAAAGAGTATTAAATATCACTTTAATACTCTTAAAAATTAAATTAAAATATATAATTAAAATTTCTCTTCTTCAGATATTTGAAATCCCAAATTTTTAGCCATTTCAATAAGCTTAAAATCAGAGAAATGCATTAAATATACCCTATTTCTAAGGCTTTTATCAATTTTTTGATCTAATTCATCTAATGAAGTGTGAACTGATATATTAGGATAACTTACTTCATGATACATTAAATCGATTTGATTATTTTTAAGCATTTCTAAAGCTTCTAAATTAAGCGTGTTAGTATCGCCTGAATAATAGAATTTAAAGTCTTTAGTGGTTACAAGATATGAATAAGAATGATCAATATGAGTTGCATCTAAAGTTTTGACATTTACATCAAATAATGTCACATCTTTTGATTCAACAATTTCATATTCAAAGCATGCTTGAAGTTTCAAAATCTCTTCTAATCCTTTTTTATAATTATAGACAATTTTACAATTGATATCTTTTCTTAACAAATAAATATAATCAATTAATGTCTCAAGACTAGAAATATGATCAGCATGAAGATGAGTAATTAATACAATCACATTCTTAATATCTTTAAGTAAATTATAATTAATAATTTTTCTTGCCACTCTATCTCCACAGTCAAGTAAGATGAATGTGTCTTTATAAATATAATATGCACTATTATTATCAAGTGATAAATTGAATGCACTACCTGTTCCTAAAAATTTTAATTTCTCCATATAAACACCTATTCAAAATCTATATTTATAATCTTATTATATCTCAATTTTTCTTCATTTGCAGGTTCTTTATATCGAGTCATCATCTCTTTTATAACTTCTTCAGGGACCCATTTTGATTTAATACGTTTATGGTTTCTCATAAGAACAGTTTCGATTGAAGCGTGTAACAAAACTAGTTCAGTATAATCTTGTCCTTTAATTCTATCCAAAAAATAAGTTCTTCTAGCTTCATCTAAAAATGTAGAATCAAGAACTACTGTTTGATTAGAATTTAAAAATGCTTTATTAGCTTCTTCAATCATCTTATCATAGACAAGATTCATATTCGGTAACATTTTGTCATAAGAACCAGTCAACTTAATACGAATCTCATCACTTGATATTGTAATATGATCTTCTTTTATATTATTTTTTTCATAAAAAGACTTACCTGTGCCAGGAAGTCCAGCCAAAATAATCAATTTATTCATTATATTAATTTCTTTCTTAATTGTGATGAAACTAAGTCAACAATAATTACTAAAATAATTACACCAAGTAATACAGCTGACAATTGTTGCCAGTGTTCATTATCACCATATACACTGATAGGATAACCAACTCCACCTGCACCTACAAGACCTAGTAATGAAGCTGTACGTACATTCAAATCAAAACGATATAAAATAACTGATAAGAAGTTAGGTTTAACTTGAGGTACAACACCAAGCTTTACTTTTGTTGCAAAATCAGCACCACAAGCTTCTAGAGCTTCAATTGGATCATTTGAGATTAGGTCAAGTTGTTCAGCATACATCTTACCAATCATACCAACAGAGTGAATTGATAATACAAATACACCAGCTCTTGCACCGAAACCAGCAACCTTTACCATGATGAAACCAAGTAAAATTTCAGGTAAAGTTCTAATTAAAATTAAGAAAATTTCTGAAATAATAGCCCAACGGCCAACCATTTTACGACTAGCTAAGAAACCGAATGGAATTGATAAAATTGAGGCAATTGTTGTACCTACAAATGCAATACCAAATGTTTCAATAACTTGGTAAATAACACTAGTTTCAAATGAAAAATTATTAAAGCCAAAGAAATAAGACCAGTCAGGGCTAAATAAACCACTAAGCATAATTCTAAATTTCTTCCAGTTAGGATTCCCATGCTTCAAATCAAGACCGAATACAATAAGAATTACAACAATAATTAACACATAAATTAATGTCATAATCCATTTGCGTGGTCTCTTACGATAAGCATCTTCTACTGATTCAAAATGAGCTAATTTTTTATTTTTTCTGAATGAAAAAATCTTATGAAACATTGATTTAATATTTTTGATTGAAAAAATATTTAGAAAGATTGATTTAAGTTTTTTCATGTTACTTAGCTCTCCTTCTTATATAACTTGAGAATAATTGTAATACAACTACAACTATAAATAATGGTATCAAGATAGCTCCAACCTTATCATAACATTGTGATTCAAGAGCATCAGATAATAATTGACCAATACCACCAGCACCTACAAAACCTAAAATAACTGAAGCACGAATATTAATTTCAAAAATATAAACCACATTTGAAATAAACATCGGCATGATTTGAGGGTGAATTGAAATTGCATAAGCTTCAAGTGTATTAGCACCACTAGATCTTGATGCTTCAAATGGCCCCATATCTACTGTTTCAACATACTCATACATTAATTTGAACATAACACCAGCAGTAAACATGCTCATCGCAAAAATACCGGCAGTATTACCTAATCCAAAGAATACAGTACCAAAGATAGCAAGTACGAATGTAGGAATAGTTCTAAAGAAATTAATAATAAGTCTTACAGGCATATAGATACGCTTCTTTTCTACAACGTTTCTAGCAGCTAAAATATATAAAGGAACAGAAATAAGTGTACCGATAATAGTAGCAATATATACCATTTTAACAGTATCCCAAATACGAGGAATAGCTGTATTAAATAAGAAGTTTTTATAACCTTCATCATTTTTTAAGCTCCATTTTGATGGAACAAATAATTGACTAAATATTTCGTGAATTTGATTCCACTTAATAGGAGTGTCACCACTTGTAAAATTTACGCAAATAAGAAATAATACTAAAAATAAAGCACCAAATATTAAAGCTTTACTACGCTTCTTTACAACAACTTTAGTTTCACCTTTTTCATTAGTAAAAGTGTAAGTTTTAGTGGTTAATTTTTTTATAAAATTGTTAAAAGAGTTAGGCTCTTGATTCATCTTCGCTATCCTCTACTTTTCCAAGATTTTCATTCTTACCAGGAAGACGACCATATATTTTTCTTAATACATCGTCATTAACTTCACTTGGAAGTCCGTCGAATACAATTCTACCTTCCTTAACACCTAAAATACGAGTAGCATATTTTAAAGATAAATCAACATGGTGCATATTTGCCACGATTGTGATACCTAATTCTTGATTTATTTTCTTAAAATCATTCATAACTTCGATAGTAGTAATAGGGTCTAGAGATGCAACAGGTTCATCTGCTAAAATGATGTTTGGCTCTTGTGTTAAAGCTCTAGCTAGCGCAACACGTTGTTGTTGACCACCAGATAATTGGTCAGCACGTACAAAGGCTTTATCTAGGATGCCAAGCTTGTCTAAGCTATTTAATGCTAATTCTTTTTCCTTCTTAGAATAGTGGTTAAATAGACATCCCCAAGTTGTATGATAAGCAACACGTCCTGATAAAACATTTGTAAATACTGAAGAACGTTTAACTAGATTGAAAGATTGGAAAATCATACCAATATGTTTTCTAACTTCTCTAAGTTTTTTACCTTTTACAGTTTTCATATTAACGCCATTTACAGTAAGACTTCCACCTTCAATAGTGTGCATTTTATTAATAGTTCTTATCAATGTTGATTTACCAGCTCCTGATAATCCAATGATACAAACAAAGTCTCCATCATTTATAGTCAAATTAATTCCTGTTAATCCCTTATATCCATTAGGATATATCTTATCTACATTTTCAAATTTAATCATGATTTTTTGTTTCCTTTCAAAAAAAATAGGAGATTAAGAATAATCTTAATCTCCATGGTGTAGTAAACTACATTAAATTGTTTTCTACTACGTAGTTGAAAAACTCTCTTTCGCCTTCAAAATCAGAATCTTTTGCAATTGTATAACCAGTGTGTGAGTATACATTATATAATAAGTAAGCTCCACTTGACTTATATTCTTCGCTATTAACATCTAAATCAATTCCATCTTTTACTGCCTTTAAGAATGCATTTTTTACAGCTGCCTTCTTATCTTCAGAAAGATTAGATCTAAATGAAATAGTGTCATTATAAATTTTGTCAGTAATTGCAACTACCTTAGAATTAGTAAAAATTTCACTATTGTGGTAGTATTGATTTCCTTCTTTGTTGTAGGCGTTAGCATAACGAACATCAGTAAACTCCCAGAAACCATCTAGGTTGTTACTTAACATTTGTGATAATGCTACGTCGTAACCCTTAACATAAACGCCTTGAATTTGGTTGTCTTTGCTAGGATCTAATTCGTCTTTCATTTCCATTCCATTGTCGTTAAGATACTTTAATGGTCTTAAATAACCGGCACCACTGGTTGTTCCTTGTCTACCGATTTTTAGACCTGCCATGTCATGAATATCAATGACACCGTCTTTGTTTTTGTCAACATACTTGTCTGCTCTTACAACTAACATTGATGTGTAATAATCTACATCTTCTGTTGATTGTTGACCTAAGTACTCATAAGTACTACCATCAGCTAATTTCATATCTCCGTTCATAGCTTTCATTTGGTCTTCAGCGCTTTCATAGTCGCATTGAACTTGATAACCCTTTCTAACTGCAGTTAAAGCAACTTCAACCTTACCAGGGTGTTTTAAAGTAGCCTCAGCATAACCTGATGCTGTTAAGAATCCAACATCAATTTGGTCTGATAATAATGCTTCTGTTGTTGCTGCATAACTAACACCAGTTCCAATATTAAATACATAATTTGGTTCATACTTTTGAAGTACTGGTACAAGTTTACCTGCTAATGTGGCAAGATCACCACCATCACGTGAAGGAACGAATTGAATGTTAATAACATTATTCTCCTTTTTACTACCACATGATGCAAGAACTGCTCCGGCAGCTGCAATTGTAGCAACAGATGCTACTTTTCTTATTAAATTTTGTTTCATTTGTATCTCCTATACTTTATTTGTTTCTTGTGCTTTCTCATTTTCTTAATAGCACGTTTCTATTATAGCTACTTTCTTTTTATAAAATCAATGAGATTAAAATAGATAACGTTTACATTTTCCAAATATTATTCGATATTTTGACTATTCGACACAATATGTTTTTATTCGACTGGCTTTTTAAAATAGTTTTTTGAATTTCTATTAAATTTGACATTTTTTACATGTTAAAAACATTGCAAAACAAAAAGGTATTAAAATTAGAACTAATCAATTCTCTTTAATACCTTATATTTAAATTATTTAATATCGTGAAATTTTAAAGAAATGTCAAAAGCTTTAACCGAATGAGTTAATGCACCTACAGAAATATAATCAACTCCAAGACTAGATACACTATTAATTCTTTCAAGAGTCATATTGCCACTAGCTTCAAGCTTTTTGTTATGATTATTCAATTTGACACATTCAGCCATCATTTCATTATTCATATTATCAAGCATGATCCAATCACAAGGAGTTTTTAGTGCTTCTTTAAATTGTTCAATAGTTTCAACTTCTACTTCAATTTTAACACCATGTGTTTTCTCTTTAGCAAGTTTTACAGCATTAGTAATTGAACCACACGCATCAATATGATTATCTTTAATCATAACCATATCTGATAAACAGTATCTGTGATTAGTTGCTCCACCATCTCTTACCGCTTTCTTATCCAATATTCTTAAGTTAGGCATTGTTTTTCTTGTATCAAGAATTTCACATGGTTTAACACATTCTCTAACATATTTACTAGTTTCTGTTGCAATACCAGACATTCTTTGCAATAAATTTAGTGCGACTCTCTCGCCCTTTAAAATAGTTTGTGTCTTACCATGAAGAGTTGCAAGTAATTGCCTATTTTCAACTCTTTGTCCATCCTTAACTAAAAGATTAACTTCAATATTTTCATCTAATAATTTAAAAACTCTTTTAAAAACCTCAATTCCAGAAATTACACCACAATCTTTAGAAATTAACTTAGCAAGAGAAATTTCTGTTTCAGGAATCAAATTATCTACAGTAACATCACCATTTGGCATATCTTCATGTAATGCATTAATAATGATATTATCAATTGTAAAATCAGTCATATAGCCTCCTTAATTCAATCTAAAATGACAGCCTATTGATTCTTTTCTTTGTAAGGCCGCATTTATAATAAGCATTGCTGTTTCACACATATTTAAAGTTTCATAATAATAACGGCTAAATACTTGAATCTTAGATAAATTATTTAAATGAGTTTCAATAATCTTCTTAGCTTCTTTTAAGCCTTCTTCTTTTCTAACTATAAATACATATTTAGTCATAGTGTCGCGAATATCTTGACGTATATCTCTGAAATTAAATAATTCATGAGTAAATTTAATATCAGGTAACACAACATCAACTTTACCAAATGTAGGAGCCAATTGATTAATTTCATTAGCCACTCTTGAACCAAATACGATGCATTCAAGCAAAGAATTAGATGCTAATCTATTAGCACCGTGAACACCTGTACAAGCACATTCACCAACAGCATAAAGATTATCCATGGATGTATGTCCCATAACATCTGTAGTGATACCACCACACATGAAGTGCTCAAGAGGAGCAACAGGAATATAATCCTTAGACATATCAATACCACGAGATAACAAGAAATTATATATTGTTGGGAATCTATGAGTTAAAAATTCTTTATCTTTATGAGTGATATCTAAATAAACATGGTCACTCCAAGTGTCAAACATTTCACGATTAATAGCTTGACTTACAACATCACGAGGAGCCAATTCCATACGCTCCTTGTCATATTTTTGCATGAAACGTTCTCCATTAATATTTCTTAAAATAGCGCCTTCCCCTCTAACAGCTTCACTAATTAAGAAAGTTTTACCAACAGCATCTTCTTCATAAAAACCAGTTGGATGGAATTGAACAAATTCCATATCACTAGTTTTAACACCAGCTCTATACGCTAATGCAATACCGTCTCCACACGCAAATTTTTCATTTGTTGTGTGCTTATAAATTCCTCCAACACCACCAGTAGCGATAATTATCTTATTCGCTAAAACATAAACTTCTTCATTATCTTTATTAATTACGATAACACCTAGCGCTTTATTTGAGTTATGAAGTATTTCAATAGCCATTTCATTTTCAAAAACGTCTACGTTTTTTCTCTTAGCTAATGTCTTTCTTAAATCTTGCATAACATGGTTACCAGTATCATCACCGCCAGCATGTAAAATACGACGAGATCTGTGACCACCTTCTAAAGTTGTAACCAGATTGCCATCAGAAGTCTTATCAAATTTAACACCTAGTTTAATTAAATTCTCAATATTCTCTCCAGCCTCAGCAACTAAGATACGAGTAGCTTCAATATTATTATGATAGCCACCAGCACGAAGTGTATCCTCGTAATGCTCTTTAATTTTTTCAGGATCAAATTTAACTTCAGCAGCAATACCGCCTTGTGCCATATTACTAGATCCTTTACTAATTTCATCTTTAACAAAAATACCAACGTGTAAATCACTAGATAAATTTAGGGCAGTATAAACACCAGCTAAACCTCCACCTAGAATAACAACGTCGAATTGCTTTATCTCTTTCATATAATCACCCTTATCTATAATTATATTATTATAATACTAAAGTCTAAAAAACAAATACTAAATATCTAAAATTTCATTTAAATCGAATCTATTTTTACCATTTTTTAAATGTAAAAAGTAATCTTTCTTATTATAGTTAATCACAAAATCTTTTTCTTTATCACTTGTAACAGTTAACACAAAATCATCTTTAGTTTTAAACAAATCGCATATTAAATTGTTTGAAACAGGAAAGCCTTTTAAAGTATATGTGTTGCATTCTTCAGGAACAGCTTGGCATAAGATTAATTTATTATTAGAATCTATTAAGAACATATCTCTTATGCATCTTGCAACACCAATATTTCCGTCAATTTTAAAGACATTATTTTCGATATTTAATAATGTTTTAGAGCAAAACTTTTTAATAAATCTAGACATCTCTTTGTATGCGTCTTGTCCTTTACCAAGATGAATTAAAAGTAGTGTCATATAGCAATTTGACCAACCAGTCTTATCACTATTTCTCTTAATCTTATCCATAATAGTATTATAACTTGCTTCTCTTACAACATTTGTAGGATATAGAAATGGATTAGTAATTTGGTATAGATGTGAAAGAT
>Ga0247611_10004733_pt1 | contig 18610 bp, 19 predicted proteins | sample 177DNAGHGhighgp2_FD_192422 | JGI IMG/M metagenome (GOLD analysis project Ga0247611, IMG submission 192422) | Sheep rumen microbial communities from Palmerston North, Manawatu-Wanganui, New Zealand - 1770 DNA GHGhigh gp2 | ecosystem: Host-associated > Mammals > Digestive system > Stomach > Rumen... | reverse complement strand
GTCTGGTGGCGATAGCGCAGTGGACACACCTGTTCCCATACCGAACACAGAAGTTAAGCACTGTAGTGGTGAAGATAGTACGTAAGTGCAAAAATAGCGAGCTGCCGGGCTTTTTTATTTCCATATAAGTTAGAGATAATTTATAATTATCAATGAGGTATATTTTTATGAAAATTAACGTTATTAGATTAGCAAATTCTTTAGATCCAAATGCATCTTTTAAAAAAGATGGTGATAATTTTCTAGATGAAATTAATAATGAACTTTTTGACAAAGATTATGAACTTGTCGAAAATGATGATTCTAGTTTGTATAATGTGATTTTTGTAGAAACTGGTGGCGCTGAGCAGCACTTCGTTAAAATTGAAAAGGATTTACCTCGACCAATCATTTTAATCTCTGATTGCCTGAATAATTCTTTACCAGCCTGTTTAGAAATTAAATCCTTTTTAGCAAATAATAAAGAAGACTGCATTTTATTATTTGGTAAAGAGAAAGAGATTGCTTCTGCAATTGTTGAAATCTCAAAAATTGAAATCGCCAAAAGATATATTAGCGGTGCAAATTTAGGAGTGATTGGCAAACCTAGCGACTGGTTAATTGCTTCTTTAGTGGACTATGAAGAAGTAAAGAAAATATATAATGTTAATTTAGTTGATATTACATCTAAAGAACTCAAAAACGAAATTAATAAAGGGGAATTAGAAAACATCAAAAATCGCTCAAAATATGAGAAATTAGCGCAAAATAGTGAAGTTTTGACGGGAGCTTTAGCAATTTATAGCGGTCTTAAGCGATTAATTGAACGATATAAATTAAAAGGATTTACACTCCGCTGCTTCGATTTAATTGAAGAATATAAAAATACAGCGTGTCTAGCTTTAGCAATGCTTAATGATGAAGGAATTATCGCAACTTGTGAGGGTGATGTCCCTAGTATGCTTTCTATGCTCATTATTAAAGCTTGTACTGATAAGGTATCATTCCAGGCTAATCCAAGTAGAATTACTTTTGGAGATAAAGAAAATAGTGATAATGAAGTGTTATTCGCTCACTGTACTTTGCCTTTAAGTATGGCCAATAAAATTGAATTTATGACTCATTTTGAAAGCGGATTAGGCATTGGCATTAGAGGCGAACTTTCTAAAGGTAATATTACCATTTTCAAATTATCTAGAGACTTAAAATCATATTTATTAATTAACGGAGAGATCAAAGAAAATTTAAAATTGCCTAACTATTGCCGCACTCAAATTTTAGTTAAACTTGATGATGAAGATTTATATCCATTAATTAATAAAAGCTATGGTAACCACGTTATCATTTCTTATGGAGACAACACTTCTGAAATTATGAATGTTCTTCATTATTTTGCTGAGCAAGCATCTTTACATAAATAGGGGCAACTTGACATAATCTACATATATATGTAGAATACTCGTAGATTTTATAAACCTAAAAACTGAAATCAATTTATGAAAACAATAGATGGTCTTACATTAAAGAAATTCTTAATAAGCGCCAGTAATAACTTATTCAATCATTATCCAGAAGTGGATGCTTTAAACGTTTTCCCGGTTCCTGATGGTGATACTGGTATTAATATGAATCTCACTATGACTAGTGGGGCTAATGAAATTAATGGCATTAATGAAAATAATGCTTTTCTTATTGCTAAGACTTTCTCGCGCGGCTTATTAATGGGCGCTAGAGGAAATTCTGGCGTCATTACATCCCAAATTTTTAGAGGCTTTTCTAGCGTTTTAGAAGGTGTTGATGAAATTGATTCCCTTTTATTAGCCCAAGCTTTTAAAACTGGTAGTGATACTGCTTATAAAGCTGTTATGAGACCAGTTGAAGGTACTATTCTTACAGTAATTAGAGAGTCTAGTACTGCTCTTAACCGCCAAGTAAAAGAAGGAATGTCTATTGAAAAGACTTTAGAAATTTTATTAAAAGAAGCAAATGCATCTTTAAATAGAACCCCTGAATTATTACCAATTTTGAAAGAAGTTGGTGTTGTTGATAGTGGTGGTACAGGTTTAGTAAGAATCATCGAAGGTATGTATCTTGCTAGTATTGGTCAAGAAGTATCTAGGGATGATAAAAACGTTTCTGCTGGAGCTATTGCTTCTGCTGCAGCGACTGCCATGGAAGAAGAGGAATTTGGATACTGTACTGAATTTATTATGTCTTTAGGTCCAGATTCTGTGAAAAAAATCTTTAATCAATCTAGATTCACTAATTGGCTTAATAGCCACGGCACCTCTTTAGTGGTTGTTAAAGATGATGATATTGTTAAAGTCCATGTTCATACATTGACTCCTGGAGAAATCTTAAATTACGCTCAACAGTATGGTGAATTCTTAAAACTTAAAATTGAAAATATGACTGAGCAACATCACGCTTTAGCAGATGGGGCAGATGTCAAACCTCATGTTGATTTAGTTGAAGAACCTAAAGCAGTTAAAAAAGAAGAAGAACAAGAATTACCAAAAGAAAAGATTGCTAACGCTGTTATTACCGTTAGCTCTGGAGAAGGAATCTCTGCTTATTTTAAAGAATTGGGCGCTACTTATATTGTTAGCGGTGGACAAACTATGAATCCATCTAGCGAAGATTTCTTATCTGCTATTAGAAAGATTAATGCTGATAATATCTTTATATTACCAAATAACTCTAATATCGTAATGGCGGCTAGCCAAGCTGCTGATATTGCTAGTGAAGAAGGAAAGAATGTCTTTGTTATTCCTAGTAAAACCATTCCTCAAGGAATTGTCGCTTTAATGAGCCTAGATCAAGAAACTGATCCAGAAGAAAATATGCGTAATATGAGATATTCTTTAAAAAACGTTAAATCTGGTGAAGTGACTTTCTCTATTAGAGATTGCGAACTTAACGGCATTAGAATTCAAAAAGATGATTTTATTGGCATTTATGAAAAAGAAATCGTTGTCGGCGCCAAAGATAAATTTGTTGCTTTAGAACAACTAGTGGACAAAATGATTGATGAAGAAAGTGCGATTCTCACTATTTTCTTAGGAGCGGACGTCAATAGAGAAGACTTTGTTGCTAGTAAAAAGGCGATTGAAGAAAAATATCCAGATCTTAATATTGATGTTAAAGATGGAAAACAAAATGTTTATTCCTTCTTAATAAGTGTTGAATAGCAATCAATTGATTGCTATTTTATTTATATGGGCGATAAATTAACTTCTTCTAAAAGAATGAACTATCTTCTTGGAAAGATGGGTATTTTTTCTTATTACGACGTTATTAGTCATCTTCCAAAAAGATATGATGATTTTTCTTTGACTCATGAAAGGCACCTTGTTGATAAAGAAAAAATAACAATTTATGCAAAAGTAGTGACAAGCCCTAAAAAAGTTTTGGCAAGAAAAACTACAATTGTGACGTTTGATGTTTTAACAGACACAAATACATATTTTAAAGTCACTGCCTATAATAGACCATATTTAACTAAGACCGTTTCAATAAATGAATACTATACGATTAATGGAAGCTATGATAAATCTCGTAATAGTTTAAATTTGATAAATTTTGTTAAAGGCAAAATTGAAGAAAATAAAGTTCTTAAGCCTATTTATCTATTACCTAAGGATTTAGCTAATAAAGACTATATTAATTTAGTAAACCGCTCTTTAGAGGCAGTAAAAGGGCACATTCCTTCTTTAGTTCCTTATTCATTTAGAGAAAAGTATCGTCTTTGTAATAAAGAGTATGCTTTAAGAAAAGCTCATCAACCTTTAACTTATGAAGATATTCATCAAGCATATCGCTATTTAAAATATGAAGAAGCATTAGAATTTTCTTTAAAAAATCAATTAATTAAAGAAGAAAATAAATCTCTACAAAAGATTAAAAAGGAGCCTATTGATTTATCTAGCTGTGATGAATTTATTTCTTCTTTGCCATATAAACTAACCAAAGATCAAATTGAAGCATCAAAAGAAATTATCGAGGATATGAATCAATCTTCTTTAATGTATCGTTTGCTTCAAGGAGATGTTGGTACAGGTAAAACATTGGTCTCTTTTATTGCCTTATTCGCGAATTTTAAAAGAGGAGATCAAGGTGCTTTAATGGCTCCAACTGATGCTTTGGCTAGACAGCACTTTGAAAACGCTAAAAAGCTATTTAAAGAAACTAAACTCAGAGTCGCTTTATTAGTAGGATCAACTCCACTTAGTGAAAAAAGAAGAATTTATGAAGATATAAGTGATGGTTTGATTGATATTGTTATTGGAACCCACGCTTTATTTGCAAAGGCTGTTAAATATAATTCGTTAGGCTTGGTGATTATTGATGAACAACATCGTTTTGGCGTTAACCAAAGAAAAGCATTAATGGATAAAGGTGAACACGCTGATTTACTTATGATGTCAGCTACTCCAATTCCTAGATCACTTGCCTTATCTATTTATGGTGATTTAGAGATTTCAACTTTATATATGTTTCCTAATGTGAATAGAGACGTTACTACAAAAATTGTGGATAGTGAAGACAAAAGAATTTTTGATGTCGTTGATAAAGCGTTAAGTAAAAATCAAAAGGTTTATATTGTCGCTCCTTTAATTGAATTTAATGAAAATGATAAGTATTCAGTAGAGAAACTATATGCTCGATATTTATTGCGTTATAAAGAAAAAGTTGGGCTTTTGCACGGAAAAATGAAGCAAAACGAAAAAGAAATGGTCCTTGATAATTTTTCTAATGGTTCTGTTGATATCTTGGTATCCACTCAGGTTATTGAAGTAGGAATTGATGTTAAAAGCGCTACTGTGATGGTGATATATGATGCTAATTCATTTGGCCTAGCTTCTTTACATCAATTAAGAGGAAGAATCGGTAGAGGCGGCTCTAAATCTATCTGCTTACTAGCGGTAGATAATTTAGAAGACAAAGAAAAATTAGAGATATTAACTACTAGTAATGATGGTTTTGAAATTGCGGAAAAGGATTTAGCCTTAAGAGGACCTGGTGAATTAGTAGGAATTAGGCAATCTGGCATCCCAGATTTTAGATATTTAAATATGATTGATGATATTAAAATCTTTGTGGTCGCTAGAGATGATGCTAGAAAGATAATCGCTAATAAAAACAATGAAGAATATCGTTACTTATTGTCACATTGTTTAAAGAGTATAGAATATAAACCAATAATTAAGGTATAATACATATTATTGTGAATATAAATTTATTAATTTAGAAAGTGAATAAGAAAATATTATGATAAGAATTGGTATTGATTGTACTGGCGGAGATAATGGTTCTACTGTTATCGTTCCTGCTATTAAAAGCTTCTTAAGTAAAAATAAAGAAGTTTCTTTTGTTGCTTTTGGTAATGAAGAAGAATTAAAAGAATTAAAAGGACTATGTGAAGTTGTTCACGCTCCTGATGTTGTTCCTATGGAAGCTGGACCATTAGAAGCTATGAGAATGAAAGAGTCTTCAATTTATAAAATGTGTCAATACGCCAAAGAGAATAAAATCGATGCTATGGTATCTGCTGGCTCTACTGGTGGTTTCTTATCTTTATCAACTTTAATTCTTAAAACTATTGAAGGGGTTCATAGAGCTGCGTTCATTGCTCCTTTCCCAACTAAGATTAAAGGTAAAAAAGTCGTAATTCTTGATATTGGAGCAAGCAATGAAAACTCTCCAGAAGAATTAGCGCAGTTCGCTGTTATCGGTTCTTTGTATTCTAAATACATCTTAGGAGTAGAGAATCCTTCAGTGTGTTTATTAAGTAATGGAACTGAAGAAGGCAAAGGTTCTCCTAGTGGAAAGCTTGCTTATAAATTACTTAAAGATAAATCATTCTTTAAAGGAAATATCGAAGCAAGAAATGCATTAAGCGGAGAATGTGATGTTGTTGTTTGTGATGGCTTTACTGGAAATACTTTCCTCAAAAGCAGTGAAGGTATGGCAAAAATGATGTCAGGCATGATTAAAGCGGCCTTCAAACGTAATTTATTCTCTAAACTAGGTTATTTATTTGTAAGAAAAGGCATTAAGGAAATGTCTGAAACTATGGATTATAAATCTACTGGTGGAGCGATGTTACTTGGCATTAACGGAATTGTTGTTAAAGCACATGGCAATTCTGATAGCTACGCTTTTGAATGCGCAATTAATGTTGCCTATAAGTTAGTTAAGGAAGATATCGTTAATAAAATTAAGGAAGGTATAAAAGAATAATGGAATTAATAGAATTACTTCGTTCTTTTGATATTAATCCAGGTGATATTAGTTATTACGAGCTTGCTTTTACTCATCCTTCTTGCAATTCAGATATGAACACTAAACATCAAGATTATGAAAGACTTGAATTTGTGGGTGATTCAGTAATTGGATTTGTCTCTGCTGATTTAATTTTTAAATTACATCCAGAAATGGATCAAGGCTATATGTCTAAACTTAGATCATACTTAGTATGTTCAAAATCTTTAGCGAATTATTCTCGAAAATATCATATAGATGATTATATTCGTATTGGTCACTCTATTACTCGAGAACAATTAACTAAAAGTGACAAAATTTTAGAAGATGTTTTTGAGGCATTTATTGGAGCGTTATATTTAGATCAAGATATTGGTGTTACTTATCGTATTGTTGAGCAAATATTATACGAAGATATCAAACAAACAAAAATCGATGATATCATTGACGCTAAAACTAGATTACAAGAAGAGATTCAAAGCGAATATCGTGAAGCGGTTAGATATGAACTCATTGACGAATTTGGCCCACCACATGATCGAACTTTTGTCTCTCAAGTAATTTTTAACGGCATTGTTTTAGGCAAAGGACAAGGAAAATCTAAAAAAGCTGCTGAAGAAGCTGCTGCAAGAGATGCCTTAAGTAAAAGGAGTGTTTAATGGGATTTATTTCTTTTCTTAAAGAAAAGTTTTCTAAAAAGAAAGATGCTGATATTGAATCTTATTCCGAAGGAATGAGCAAGTCTCGTCAGAATTTTTCTAATAGACTTAATAGTCTCACTAAGAAATATAAAAAAGTTAATCAAGAATATTTTGAGGAACTTGAAGAAATTTTAATTGAAAGTGATGTAGGTGTTAATTTAACTCTCAAAGTTATTGATGAGTTACTTCAGGAAAGTAAAGATAAGAGAATTAGTGATGCTGATAAATTAAACGAGTTATTGATTGATCATTTATTTAGCGGATATATGTCTAAAGGTGAATCAATAACTGATTTAAGATTTGCTGATAACGGTCCTACTGTTTTACTTGTCGTTGGTGTTAATGGTGTTGGCAAAACAACAACAATCGCAAAGCTAGCTCATCGCTATATTGAGCAGGGGAAATCAGTTTTGCTTGTTGCTGCTGATACATTTAGAGCAGGAGCTAGTGAGCAACTTAAAATATGGGGCGATAGACTCCATATTGATGTTGTTACTGGGCCATATAACTCTGATCCAAGCTCGGTAGCATACGATGGATTAAGCAAAGCAAAAAAAGAGAATGTTGATTTAGTAATTGTTGATGTTTCTGGAAGATTACATAATAAGCAATACTTAATGGATGAATTGTCCAAATTAAAGCGTGTGATTAACAAAAGCATCCCAGGTGCGCCTCATGAAACATTCTTAATTATTGACGCAACGACCGGTCAAAATGGCGTCGTTCAGGCTAAAGCATTTGCAGAAGTTACTGATTTAACTGGTGTTGTAATTACTAAAATGGATGGCACATCTAAAGGCGGAATTATACTTGCTATTAGAGAAGAATTAGGCGTTCCAGTACGTTTTATTGGTCTAGGTGAAAAGATGACCGATTTAAAAGAATTTGATCTTGATAGTTATATTTACGGGTTATGTGTAGGAGATAATAATGGAGAAAATTGAACGCACAATTAGATACGTAAAACTCTATAATATCTATAAAGATTTCTTAACCCACAAACAAATTGAAATTGTTGGGGATTATTTTCTTGTTGATCTCTCGCTTAGTGAGATTGCTGAATCTAGAAATATTACTCGATCAGCAGTTGAAGACGCGATTAAAAAATCATGTTTAAAATTAGATGAATGTGAAGCAAACATGCATCTATTAGAAAAATGTGAAAAAATTCGTAAAATAACGATAAAACTCAAACAAAAAAGTTTAAATACTAGCGAAATTAAAGAGATTGAAGAATTAGAAAAGGAGTTAGATTATGGCGTTTGAAAATCTAACTGAAAAGCTTTCTAGAATATTTAAAAAGCTCCGTGGACAATCCCGTTTAACTGAATCCAATATGGATGAAATGTTAAAGGAAATTCGCGTGGCTCTTTTAGAAGCTGATGTAAACTACAAAGTTGTTAAAGAATTTATTAATAATGTAAAAGAAAAGGCTATCGGACAAGAGGTTTATACCAAATTAAATCCTAGCCAAATGATTACAAAAATTGTTCATGATGAATTAGAAGAACTTCTTGGTGGTGGTGAAAACGAAATTAAATATCAGGCTAATAAGCCAACAGTAATTTTACTTGTTGGTTTACAAGGTAGTGGAAAAACCACAACTGCTGGTAAATTAGCCTATTTAATGAAAAATAAACTTCATAAAAAAGTGTTATTAGCCGCTGGAGATATTTATCGACCTGCTGCAATTGATCAATTAGAACAAATTGCAAAATCTATTGATGTTCCTTTATTTAAAAAAGGCACTGATGTATCCCCTGTTGAAATTTCTAAACAAGCTAAAGAATTGGCATTTAATGACCATTACGATGTTTTAATTATTGATACTGCTGGACGAATTGCTATTGATGAAGCATTAATGGAAGAACTTAATCAAATTAAAAAAGAAGTGGAACCTGATGAAATTTTGCTTCTCGTCGATGCAATGAGTGGACAAGATGCAGTTAATGTTGCTAAAGCCTTTAATGACTTATTAGCGCTAACTGGCGTCATTATTTCTAAATTAGATGGTGATGCTCGTGGAGGTTCTGCTTTAAGTATTAGACATATGACTGGAGTGCCTATTAAGTTCTCTGGTGTCGGTGAAAAAGTTTCTGATTTAGATGTTTTCCACGCAGATAGAATGGCTGACCGAATTTTAGGTATGGGCGATGTCATGACTCTTGTTGAAAAGGTGCAAGAAGAAGTTGACGAAAAAGAAGCTAAAAAGGCCGCAAATAAGATGATGAGTGGTAAATTTGGCTTGGATGATATGCTTGCCCAAATGAAACAGGTTCAAAAACTTGGATCCTTAGGCGGATTACTTAAACTTATTCCTGGTATTCCTAAAATTTCTCCTGAGCAACAAGCAATTGCTGAAAAAGAAATGCGTAATTTTGAAATTATCATTAATTCCATGACTTATGAGGAAAGACAAAATCCATCTATTTTCCAATATTCTAGAAAAATTAGAGTGGCTAATGGATGTGGCAAGCAAGTTAGTGATGTTAATCGTGTCTTAAAGAAATATGATCAAATGAAAGACATGATGAAGCAAATGGAACAATACAAAAAAAGTGGCAGAATGCCACCAGGAATGCCACCAGGATTTGGTGGGATGAGATAAGTTTATTTAATAAACTTTTTACCTTTCTCTATAGCAGCAAGTTCCCACTTAGCTGCTTTTTCTTTATCTTCATCTAATAATTTCTTGTCACTTTTAGATAATGACGCTTTATCAAATAAATCAGGGCGAAGCTCTTTAGTGAGATTTAACGACTTTTTTCTTCTCCATTTATTAATTGCTTGATGATTACCAGAATATAAAATGTCTGGAACTTTGTCACCATTATATTCGTATGGTTCAGTGTATTGAGGATATTCTAATAAGTTTTCATCAAACGATTCAGATTCAATGCTTTCTTTTGCGATTGCTCCATCAAGTAATCTAATAACTGAATCGGCAATCGCCATAGATCCAATTTCTCCACCAGTAAGGATATAATCTCCTATTGAAATTGATTCATCAACGTATTTATTAACACGTTCATCAATTCCTTCGTAATGACCACATAGTAGGATAATGTGGTTTTCCTTTGATAATTCTTTAGCTTTGGTCTGATTATAGGTTTTTCCTCTAGGAGAAAGCATGATTACTTTTGAATCATTTTCTTTATGATCATTTATTGAATCTACGACTGGTTGACATTTTAGTATTAGACCGGCTCCTCCCCCAACTGGTGCGGAGTCTACTCGATGATTTTTATCCTTTGTGTAATCTCTGATATTAACGATTTCGATATTGACTATTTCTTTAGAAATCGCGCGCTTAATAATAGAGTTAGTTAGAAACCCATCAAACATTTCAGGAAATAAAGTTAAAATTGTAATTTTCATAGCAATCCCTCAATAATTTCAATCAAAATCCGTTTATTTTTAATATCAACAGACTTGATAAACTGTTTAACAAACGGTACAAAAAAGTCTTTATTGCCAGTCCTGCTAACTCTGAGGGTAAGCTGAGCAGGAAACTCCTCTACTTCTTTGACTATACCTAATAAATGGTTATCCTTATCTACAACTTGACAACCTTTTAAATCGGAATAGAAATACATGCCTTTTTCTAAAGATATTTCGTCTTTAATTGCGTGAATTTCATATCCTTTTATAAGCTTAATTTCTTCTGGTGTATTTAGCTCATTTACCTTTATAAAATCAAAAGGACCATTTTGTCTAAATTTAACAACATTTAATTCTGTTCTTTCGTGAGTTTGTGGGTTATACAAAAAAACTTTAGAACCTTCCTTATATCTTTGCTTTTGATTTGAGGTGGTACTAAAAATTTTCATTGTGCCATCTAGGCCAAATGAATCCTTGATAACTCCTAAACTTACGTATTCCATATTCCTATAATAAGAAAAAGGAGGATATTAATCCACCTTTTCGTCTTCGAATGACTCAAATTTGATATGGATGCGTTTATTTTCACTTTTACCCGCAATACCAACAACTTCTCTTAAGGCATTCGCAATAATTCCTTTATGACCAATTAATCGAGCGGTATCTTCTTTTTCCGCTGCAATAATGATGAGTACATCTTTAGGAGTAGTTCCTTCAGAGACTCTAATTAAAATTGATTTTGGATCTTCTACAATATCGTCGATTAAGGTATGGACTATATTTTCGTAATCCATAGAACTATTTTCCTTTTTTGGCTTCAACAGCTTTAGCGTTAAGTCCTTTTCTATTGAACATAGCTTTGACTGTTTCGGATGGTGTAGCACCTAAAGCTAACCACTTTAATGCTAATTCTTCATCGATAACTGCATTTTCAACGCCTTTTTCAGGATCAAAGTAACCAATTTGTTCGATGTATCTGCCATCTCTTGCATATCTGCTATCAGCGGCGACGATTCTAAAGAATGGATCTTTATGTCTACCAATTCTTGTTAATCTGATTTTAACTGCCATTTTTTGTTTCCTCCAAATTTTGCCTACTAATAGTAAGGTTTATTTTTATATGTGTCAAGCATTTTTACTTTACAGGGATATATTTTTTTTCAAATTAATAAAATTAATGCTTGCAATGAGTTTTCACTATGGTATTATTATCAAGCATGTTTCAAACATGATACGGGTGCTCCGCTGTCAAACGAGAATGAACACCAAGAGAACATATATCTATAGGAGGCGTACAAAATGAACAACAGATTAGTTGAAGAAATTACCGCATCCCAACTCAGATCAGATCTTCCAGAATTCAAGTCTGGTGACGAAGTCAAAGTTTCTGTTCGTATTATTGAAGGCAACAAATCCAGAATCCAAGTATTCCAAGGTGTTGTTATTCAAAGAAGAGGTGGCGGTGTTAATGCTACGTTTACCGTTCGTAAGATGTCCAGTGGCATCGGTGTGGAAAGAACCTTCCCATTACATTCTCCAAGTATTGCGAGTATCGAAGTAATGAGAAAAGGTAAAGTGAGAAGAAACAAAATCACTTATATCCGTAAACGTTCAGGTAAAGCTGCTCGTATTAAGGAAGTTCTATAATTTTCAAATTCTAGCAACTAAAAGGAATCGATTAATCGGTTCCTTTTTTCTTGTTTATCGCATGTATACTATGTATAATTTAAAACATGACAAAGAAATTTTACAAAAATGAAAAATTTCAAGCGTGGTTTTTCCCTATTTTATATTTTTTGCTCGCTGCAAGCATTGTTATTACTGGATGTTTTGCATTTAAAAAAGTCTACTATCAACCAATCGTTATCACTGGTACATCAATGTGGCCAACATTAGCTGGTGGCGACTATACTCATAGCGAAGGAGGAATAAGTTATCTTTCTCGCAGTCATTATGGTTATGCAGACTTACATCGTACTTCTGTAAACGAACTCAAACGTTTTGATGTTGTTGTTACTTATTATCCTCGCTCTTGGAATACTGAAACAGATCCTAGAATTGTTGATGAAAAAACCTATTATTTATATCGTTCTTTTAAAATTAAAAGAGTGTGGGGATTTCCAGGAGAAACTATTAGTCTAAATTTTGTTGATGATCGATATGTATTTACCGCTAGTAAAAATGAAACTCTTCAATATAAAATTACCTCTAGCCCTTTAAAGTCCTTTAAGACCAGTTATGAATTTGCTTCTCAAAATCAAAGCAAACGTACGTATAGATATTTTGAAGTAAGCTTTCAAGTTTTTGAATTTGCTTTATCTCAAAAATCATTTAGGATTTCCCATGAAACTCCTTCCTCTTCTTCACATCTTAAAAGGACGTTTACTCATACTTTAGCCGCTAATGAATATTTTGTTATGGGGGACAACTTCCAAGTTAGCACAGATTGTTTTGCCAAATCTTCCGTTCAAAGATTAACTTCTGAATATATTCAAGGTCGAGTTATTTGTATTAATTCTTTTACAACTTATCAAAACACAGATACATTCGAAACCCATTCAATAGAAGGGATATACGATTTTTAATATGGCACAGATACATTGGTTTCCTGGCCATATGAAGAAAGCCTTAAATGAAATTGAGGCTAAAATCAAATTAGTGGATATTGTTATTGAGATTCTTGACGCTAGAGCACCACTTAGTTCTATTAATCCAGAATTTGAAAAAAGAGTCCAAAATAAGAAACGTATTTTTGTATTATCTAAAAGCGATTTAGCGGACCCAGATGAAACAAAAAAATGGGAAGAATATTTCAAAAAAAGTGTCGATTCGCTGTTAATTTTGAATCTAAATGAGCAAAAATCCACGCAAATTATCGCTAATGAAGTGAAAAAACTAGGGGCTGAAAAGCACGCTAAAGAAGCTCTTAAAGGTATGAAGCCTCAGCCATTAAAAACAATGATTATTGGTGTTCCTAATGTTGGCAAATCTTCTTTAATCAATCGTTTAGCAAAAAGAAGTGCCGCAGGAGTGCAAAACAAACCTGGATATACTAGAGGCGAACAGTTCATTAAAGTAAATAATGATTTCATTCTTTTAGACACTCCAGGGATTTTACCAATGAACTATGATGATAAAACTAAAGCCATAAATTTAGCGTTATTAGGTTCAATAAGAGAAGAAATCTTACCGAATGAGGATTTATCTATCTACCTTATTAAATATTTAAATAAATTCTATCCAGAAGCCTTAAAAGAAAGATTCGGTGTTACTGACCTATCAAATTTTGAAATAGTCGTACAAGAGATTTGCAAAAGAAGAGGCTTATTAAATGATTATGAAAGAGCCTACTCACTTCTATTAAAAGAATTTAAAGATGGTAAATTAGGCCGCATATCTTTAGAACACGCCCAATGAGTCTAGATTACGAACAACAATATTATAGCAAGGATATAAAATATATCGCTGGTTGTGATGAAGCTGGTAGAGGCTGTTTATTAGGACCAGTCGTTGCAGGAGCGGTCATTCTCCCTAAAGATTTTAAATGTGATTTAATTAATGATTCTAAGCAACTTAGTGAAAAACAAAGAGAAGAAGCATATCAAATTATTAAAGAAAATGCTTTAGCGTGGGCGGTTGCAGAAGTTTCCGCAGAAGAAATTGATCAGATTAATATTTTAAATGCTTCTAGAAAAGCAATGGTGATGGCTTTAAATAAACTTAATCATCGTTATGACATGATTCTAACCGATGCGGTAAAGATGCAAACAGATTTGCCGTTTGAAGCAATTATCCATGGAGACGCAAAAGCAATGTGTATTGCCGCAGCTTCTATTATGGCAAAAGTTACCCGCGATCATATTTGTTATGAACTAGATAAGCTATATCCTGACTATAAAATTGCCAAACATAAAGGATATGGCACTAAATTACATCTGGAAATGTTAAAAAAGTATGGCCCAATCAAGGGTTTATATCGTTTTAGCTATGCTCCAGTCAGATCGCTTAATATTGAAAAAATAAAACTTTTTTAAATTTTTTTCCCTAATTTTTGAAAAAAGCCTCTCTATATATAATGAGAGGTGTTTTTATGAATTCGAGAGAATTATTGATTGCAATGGCTATGCATTATAATGGTGACGTATTAGCGGTGATTAACGCTATTAACCGAAAAGAATTTATTAGTGAGGAGGAAGTAGAAGGACATTTAAAAAACTTAAAAAGCAATGCCTTAACTATTTTAGATCCTGAATACCCAGATTATTTAAAACGCCTGCATATGCCTCCTATAGTCTTATTTTATTATGGGGACATATCGTTAATATCTAATTTAAATAATAATATTGCGGTAGTTGGTAGCAGAAACGCATCCTTAGAAGGAAAACAAAATATCGACTATATTGTTTCTAATATCGCAAAATACTATAACGTTGTTTCTGGGTTAGCTTTAGGAATTGATACAGTTGCTCATCAAGCTGCTTTATATAGTGGAGGAAAGACTATTGCGGTTTTAGCTAATGGGATTGAATATTGTTATCCAAGCGCTAATTCAGAATTATATAAACAGATAAAAAAACATAATTTAGTGATATCTGAATATTATGGATATATCTCCCCAGAAGGAAATCATTTTCATCAAAGAAATCGTTTAATTGCAGCTTTGTCTAAAGGAACAATCATTGGGGAAGCTAGTCGTATTAGTGGAACATTAATCACTGTTAATTATACACTAGAGTTAAATAGGCACCTTATGGTAGTGCCAAACGGTAAGCTTCATAACTCTTTAAACAACTTATTAATCAAGGAAGGAGCGGATGTTATTACCGAACCAAATGATGTTTTTGAATACCTTGATGATGAAGGAAAATCTTTATTATGCGAAGTTAAATAATATCTTTATTTAAGAAAATATATAAGGATTTTTGCCGTTGACTTTGTTGTATTTAGTAAACATAATTGTGTGGCAAACTTATGAAACTAGTTATTGTCGAATCTCCAACAAAATGCGAAACCATTAAAAGATATCTAGGCGAAGACTATATTGTCAAAGCCTCGTATGGACACATACGAGACCTTGCAACAAAAGGTAAAGGAGGCCTAGGAATTGATGTTGATCATAACTTCGCGCCCGCGTATGTTATTAATAATGATAAAAGAAAAGTAGTGTATGATTTAAAGAAGATTGCTGATGAATCTGAGGAAGTCATATTAGCCACCGACCCTGACCGCGAAGGAGAAGCAATCGCCTGGCATTTAGCGCAGGTCCTTAATTTAGATGTAAAGACTAATAAAAGGTTAGAATTTCACGAGATTACAAGAGATTCGATTAATGAAGCTTTAAAAAATCCGAGAACTATTGATCTAGATTTAGTGGCCTCTCAAGAAACTAGAAGAATGTTAGACCGTATTATTGGTTTTAAATTATCTTCGTTATTAAACAAGAAAATTCATTCTAAAAGTGCCGGAAGAGTGCAATCTGCAACTCTAAAATTAGTCTATGATCAAGAGTTAGAAATCGAAAAATTTGTGCCAGAAGAATATTGGAAAATAGATGCTTCAATTTTACTTAATAACAAGGAATATGAAGTAAGTTTTATTTGTGATGAAACTGGTAAGAAAAATATTGAAACGAAAGCTGAAGCAGAACATATATTATCTTTATTAAAAGATAAGATGAATGTTGATTCTGTTGAAACAGTGATAAAAACCGTTGAATCTAAGGTGCCATTTACTACCTCAACTTTACAGCAAGAAGCTTTCTCAAGATTAAAATTTAAAACCGATAAAACTCAAAGAGTGGCGCAATCTCTATATGAAGGTATTCAAGTCAATGGAGAACATGTTGGTTTGATCACTTATATGCGTACAGACTCTACTAGACTCGCTCCTATTTTTGTGGAACGCGCTAGTAAATATATTATTGAAACATACGGCAAAGAATATTTAGGTAAGCCTAAAGCCTTTAAAGCTGGCGAATTAACTCAAGATGCTCACGAAGCTATTAGACCAACTAGTAATCATCGTACTCCTGAATCAGTTAGAAGTTTCTTAACTCCTGAACAATATAATCTTTATAAATTAATTTATAATCGTACTTTAGCGAGCTTAATGAAGGGAAAAAAGGAAGAAACCTTAGTGGCTCACTTATCTTCTAATGGTGTAAAATTCAAATTAGAATTTACGAGAACTCTATTCCCTGGATATGAAATTGTATATAAAGATGAAGAAGAGATTAAACATTACAAAAATCTCCCATCTATTAATGTTAATGACCAATTAACTATAGTTAAAAAAGAGATAGAACAAAAATTTACTACTCCACCAAGCAGATTTAGTGAGGCTAAAATTGTTAAAACTATGGAAGAGGTTGGAATTGGTCGACCATCCACTTATGCTTCGACAATCTCTACTTTAAAAAAGAGAAAATATGTCGATGAAGAAAAAGGCATTTTAAATGTCACTGAACAAGGTAAAAAGACTGCGCATGTCCTAATTAAATATTTTCCAAATATCGTTGATGCAAAATATACCGCTGACATGGAAACTAAACTTGATACTATTTCTGAGGGAGATTCATCATCTTTAGATATTTTATCTAAGTTCTATGATGAATTTATGAAGCAATTCAATAAAGTACAAAAAGTGATGTATGTTGATGAACCTATTCCTACTGGAGAAAAATGTCCAAAATGTGGCGCTCCTTTAGTATATAAAGAAGGTAAGAACGGACAGTTTATTGGATGCTCTAACTATCCTAATTGTAAATATGTCCAAAAAGAAAAGAAAGACGTTGTTTATACTGGAGCAAATTGTCCAGAATGCGGTAAGCCATTAGTGGAAAGAAAAGACGCAAAAGGAAAAGTCTTTATTGCTTGTAGTGGTTATCCACACTGCAAATATATCGTCAAAGAAGAAAAACCAGCAGATAACTCGGCTGAATATGTAAAAAAATGTCCTGATTGTGAAACTGGCCAATTAATCAAAAAAAGAGGAAAATATGGCTATTTCTTAGGATGTACAAATTATCCTAGCTGTAATCATATGGAAAAACTTTTGAAAAAAAGACGTAAATAGTGCGTCTTTTTTGTTAAAATGAATCTACTATGAATAAACCAACGAAAGAATTCTTAGACTATTTAAAATTTGGAAAAAATTGTTCTGAGGCGACAATACTTTCCTATCAACACGATATCGAAAAATTCTTTGCGTTTCTCTTTAAAGAAGATGTCAATATGGATGAAGTTGATCAAATTGTCATTCGTAATTTTTTTACTGAAGAAATTTCTAATGGAGTGTCTAAAAGAAGTTGTAAAAGAAGATTAACTGCATTAAGACAATTTTATAAATATTTATATAAACAAGGTTATGTTAAAGATGATCCATTTTTATTTATTGATTCGCCAAAAATAGAGAAAAAATATCCACGTGTTCTTTACAAAGAACAAATCGAAGAAATATTAAATGAAAATCGTAAAAGAGAAGATGAATTAGCCTTAAGAGATCAGGCAATTTTGTCCTTGCTTTATTTTTGTGGATTAAGAGCGAGTGAATTGTGTGGTTTAGAGTTACAAAACATTTATCTTAAACAGCGGGTTCTGAAGGTGTATGGCAAAGGTCGAAAAGAAAGAATCGTACCTTTTAATGATGAATGCAAAAAAGATATCGAAATGTATTTAAAACTTTCAAGAACTAACTTGCTTAGCAAAAATAAAGAATTATCTAAGAAATTGATTTTAAATAATAAAGGACATTCTCTTACAGTGAGAGGATTAGAATATATTCTAGATTCAATCGAACTTAAGACCGGAACATTTTTAAATTTGCATCCCCACATTTTACGACATAGTTTCGCTACTCATTTATTAGAAAATGGAGCGGATTTACGTATCATCCAAGAACTTCTTGGCCATGAAAGTATTAATACCACACAGATATACACCCATGTCACTGAAGAAGCAATGCAAGAAGCATATTCCTCTTGTCATCCTCGAGCCCATAAAAAATAAAAAATAAAAATATATATTTTTCTCGTTGAATAACTCTTTTTAGTTTGTTATGATTATCACGCTCTATAAGATATAGAGACTACACACACCGTGAATTCAACCCCATTGTCTCACATATTATGTGAGGGTAGTTGTTAGAAGCGGTGGAGGCAAAACATAAGGAGGCTCAAATGAGCGAAGAAAAGAAAGAATTAGTAGAAGAATCTACTGAAGTGGCTGCTAACCCAATGGAAGCAGTCGTGCATGATCCTGATGCACCAATTATCACCATGAAAAAGC
>Ga0247611_10004732_pt1 | contig 18613 bp, 15 predicted proteins | sample 177DNAGHGhighgp2_FD_192422 | JGI IMG/M metagenome (GOLD analysis project Ga0247611, IMG submission 192422) | Sheep rumen microbial communities from Palmerston North, Manawatu-Wanganui, New Zealand - 1770 DNA GHGhigh gp2 | ecosystem: Host-associated > Mammals > Digestive system > Stomach > Rumen... | reverse complement strand
TGTGTCGTTAAAAAGCTATAAAAATGGGCTAGTTACCGAATTTTTTACTACTTTTGCCGTTTGTTAAAAAAGAACTAAATAGACTATAATGACAAATAGACATCCGCTATATATCCTGCTGGCACTGGCAATGGTTACCATGTCGCTGCCCGCATTGTTGTCATGCAACAAGGACAAGGACGAAGATGACAGCACTTATAGCTACAGCACGAGCCAGCAGACGACGTTGGTGACTGGCTTTGCGTTGCAGGCTGACGCCGAGGTGCTTGCCAGCCTGGACTCGGTGCATTTTACTGTTGACTATGATAACGGCTTGATCTATAACGCCGACTCGCTGCCCAAGGGCACTGATATCACTGAGCTGAAGGTGACGGTTCAATTCTTGAACGGCGTGCAATCGGCGGTATTCTCGATTACCGGAGCGACCGTGCAGCCCGACACGACGATTACTTACACGTCGTCGATGTCTAAGACCCTGGACTTCACGGGCAAGACCGTGTTGACGGTGACCTCGTCAGATGGCTCCCAGGTGAAGGACTATGACGTGAAGGTGCTGGTTCACAAGGAGAACCCCGACACGCTCGTTTGGCCCAAGTCGTGGCGTCGTGACCTGCCTGGCTACCGCCACAGCGCTATCGGCCACAAGGCGGTGAAGCAGGGCGACTTGTACCGCATCATGAATTTTAACGGCTCAGAGAGCTACCTGTTGACTGCCGCCTCGCCCAATCAGGGTGAATGGGACAAGCAGCGGGTTTACCTGCCGTTCACGCCCCAGATTCAGTCGCTGGCTGCTACCGATGACATGCTCTACATGCTTGATGCCGATGGAGTGCTCTTCAGCTCGCCCGACGGCGTGGAGTGGGCCTCGTGTGGGGTGACCTGGTACAGCGTGCTGGGTACCTATGAGGACCGTGTGCTGGGTATTGTGAAGGGTGCTGACGCCTATTATCACGACGAGTTTCCCCACAGTGATGGCTTCACATCTGATGTCGTTGAGGACGGTTTCCCCGTGAGCAACTCGTCGGGCATGATTGTGACCGATAACCAGTGGACCGTGTCACAGCAGGCCATGATTGTGGGTGGCCTCGATAGCGAGGGCAAGTTGCTGGCCGATGTATGGGGCTATGATGGTCGCCATTGGGGTAAGATCAATAATAGCCACACCAACTCGTTGCCAGCGCTGGCCGATGCCACCTTGTTCTCTTATTATACCTACAAGGCCCTGAGCGGTGTGCGCCGCTATGGCCGACAGGAGACATGGTATGTGATGGGCGGCAAGTTGGCCGACGGCACCTTGAACAACAAGATCTACCTGTCCAATACCCAGGGCATTACCTGGACTGAAGGCGACTCTACCATCACCCAGTCGAGCATCATGCCCAAGTTCTATGGCGCCCAGGCGTTTGTCAACTTCGAGACATTGACTGCGAACGCAGCTGCCGGTGCGCCTCGCCGTGTGTCGACCCCTGTCACCACGTGGGAATGCCCGTTCATCTACCTGTTTGGCGGTTATGACGATCAGGGCGCGCTCTTGCCCTATGTGTGGCGTGGTGTGTACACCCGCATGACCCATTATCCGGTCTATTAAATCGAGTATGAAGAAATCACTGTTCATAGCACTGCTCCTGTTGCTGGCTGCGCTGCCCATGGCGGCCCAGCAGTACAAGTATGAGGTGGGTCCCACGCTGGGCGTTACCGGCTATCTGGGCGACGTGAACAACAGCAACCTGTTCAAGCATCCCGGCGTGACTGGTGGCGGATTGTTCCGTTATGCCCACAACAGCCGTTGGGCATTCAAGGCCACTTTGAATTATGCCAGCATCAGCGGTGACAGCAAGGACATTGAGTTGAAGTTCCCCGAAGAGGAGCAATTTCACTTCTCATCGAGTCTCATCGATGTGGGATTCACTGCCGAGTTCAATTTCTTGAACTATGGCCGTGGCCCGACGTATAAGAAGTACAAGCCCATCACCCCCTATATGGTGGCAGGTGTGGGCTTTGTGTTCGCCTTTAACGATGTGGGCAATCAGGCTTCGTTCACGGTTCCCATCGGCATAGGCGTGAAATACAAGTTTAAGGAACGTCTCGACTTGGGCTTTGAGTTCACGATGCGCAAGGAGTTCAGCGACCGCATTGACGGCTTGAGCGACCTGTTTGGCATCAAGCACTCGTTTGCCAAGAACACCGACTGGTACTCGTTTGCCATGTTCTCGGTATCTTACTCGTTTGGCAAGCGATGCATCAAGTGTAATTATATTGAATAAAACGGCTATGTCATCACTCAGCGACAAAATACAGCAACTGGACCCGACGCGCATCCCCCGTCACGTGGCCATCATCATGGACGGCAACGGCCGTTGGGCCAAGCAGCACGGCCATGAGCGCAGCTTTGGCCATGAGAACGGAGTTGCCACTGTTAGGCAGGCTACCGAGATTGCCAGCGAGGTGGGTGTGAAGTTCCTCACGCTCTACACGTTCTCGACCGAGAACTGGAACCGCCCGCAGGACGAGGTGGATGCCCTGATGAACCTCATCGTGGTGAGCATCGAGCAACAGACACCCGACCTGATCAAGAACAACGTGCGCCTGACCACCATCGGCGACATGGAGCGCATGCCCGAGTTTGCCGCGAGCCGCCTGCGCAAGTGCATGGAGGACACGGGTCACTGCACGGGACTGGTGCTGTGCCTGGCATTAAGCTACTCGTCGCGCTGGGAAATCGTTGAGGCGTGCCGACAGATGGCCAGGGAGGCTGCTGACGGCCAGCTCAATCCTGATAGCATCGACGACTCGGTGCTGGCCGCTCACCTGGCTACCGCATCGATGCCCGATCCCGACCTGCTCATCCGCACTGGTGGTGACCTGCGTGTGAGCAATTATCTGTTATGGCAGATTGCCTACAGCGAGCTTTACTTCACTCCAAAATACTGGCCCGATTTCACTAAGGAAGACTTTGTGGATGCCATAGCCGATTTCCAGGCCCGCGAGCGCCGCTATGGTAAAACGAGCGAACAGGTTAATGACGAAAAATGAAGAGTAATTCAAGAAATATCAAGCACGCCCTGTTGGCAGCCATGGCTTTAGCCCTGTGCTGGCCGCTGGCGTCTAGCGCGCAGGAGATGCGCACGGTTAACGATACCATCTATAATCCAAAGATCGTCTTCAGCCATGCCCCCAACACCTATGAGATTGCGGGCATCCGCGTCGAGGGTGTGGAAAACTATGACGAGAACATCATCATCGGTTACTCGGGCCTGTTCATTGGTCAGCGCATCGAGATTCCCGGTGAGGAACTCAAGGCGACTGCTAAGCGCTTTTGGCGTCAGGGCCTGTTCTCCAAGGTGCAGATCGTTGTCGAGAAGATGTATCATGACCAGGCCTGGCTGGTGTTCAACCTGCGTCAGCAGCCTCGCGTGTCCCAAGTGAACTATAACGGCGTGAAGAGCGGCGAGAAGAAGGACCTCATGGAGCGTCTTAACTTCCAGCAAGGTAGTCAAATGAGCCCCTACATCGCTGACCGCATCAAGGTCATTGTCGAGAGATACTTTGCCAACAAGGGTTTCGGCCAAGCGACCTGCGAGGTCACTCAGGTGCCCGACTTGAGCAAGCAGAACGAGGTCATCGTCAATATCAATGTGGATAAGCACGAGAAAATCAAGGTTCACAAGATTTACATTGATGGCAACGAGGTGCTGAGCGACTCCAAACTCAAGCGCACCATGAAGAAGACCAACGAGAAGACCAACTTGTGGAAGATCTTCAGCCAAAAGAAGTTTGTCCAGAGCGATTATGAGGCCGACAAGCAATTAATCATTGACAAGTATAACGAGAAGGGCTACCGCGATGCCGTCATCGTGAGCGACAGCGTTGTCCCCTTTGACGAGAAGACGGTAGATGTCTATCTCAAGATTGACGAGGGCAAGCGCTATTACATCTCAGATATTGAGTGGGTGGGCAACACGGTTTATCCGTCGGTTTACCTGGATGAGGTGCTGGGCATCAAGAAAGGTGATGTGTATAACCAGAAACTGCTCAACAAGCGCACCCAGGAAGACGACGATGCTATCGCTAACCTGTATCTGAACAAGGGTTACCTGTTCTATCAGCTCGTGCCCATCGAGAAGAAAATCGAGGGTGACAGCATCCAGCTGGAGATGAGCATGTTTGAGGGTAAGCAGGCGCGCATCAACCGCGTGGTCATCAATGGTAACGACCGCTTGTATGAGAAGGTGGTCCGCCGCGAGCTGCGTGTGCGTCCCGGTGACCTGTTCTCCAAGGAGGACCTCATCCGCTCGATGCGTGAGATCGCTCAGATGGGCCATTTTGACCCTGAGAAGATTGACCCGCGTCCCGAGCCCAACCCCGACAACGGCACCGTCGATATTATCCTCAACCTCGAGAGCAAGGCCAATGACCAAGTGGAATTGAGCGCCGGTTGGGGTCAGGCAGGTGTGATCATCAAGGCGGGCTTGAAGTTCACTAACTTCTCCCTGCAGAACCTGCTTCATCCGTCGTCCTACAAGGGGCTTATCCCCCAGGGCGAGGGCCAGACCCTGTCGATCAGCGCCCAGACCAACGCCAAGTACTACCAGGCCTACAGCATCTCGTTCCTTGATCCCTGGTTTGGTGGCAAGCGTCCCAATGCGTTGTCGGTATCGGCCTACTACAGCCGCCAGACGGGTATCAACTCATCCTACTATAACCAGTTGTACCAGAACGCGATGTACAACTACTATAACTCCTATTATGGTGGTTATGGTGCCTATGGTTACGGCGGTTACGGCTATGGCTCAAGCAATTACTATGAGAATGCCTATGACCCCAACAAGTACTTGCAGATGGCAAGCGTGTCGGTGGGATTTGGTACTCGCTTGAAGTGGCCCGACGATTATTTCCAGCTGTCAGCCACCTTTGGCTATCAGTGGTACAGCCTCAAGAACTGGGAATACCTTTATTATATGAAGAACGGTGTGTCTAACTCGTTGCTGCTGGGTGTGACCCTGGCCCGCAACAGTATTGACAACCCCTTGTATACCCGTCGAGGCAGCTCGTTCAGCCTGAGCTTCACGGCCACCCCGCCCGCCAGCCTGTTTGGCAAGAAGAACTGGAAAGAGCTGAGCCAGAGCAATACCGAGCAGTCCAAGAAGGAACTCTACAAGTGGATCGAGTACTGGAAACTCAAGTTCCAGGCTCGCACCTATACCCCGCTGACCGACCCCTACGGTCGCTGGACGCTGGTGCTGATGACCCGTGCCGACATCGGTTTGCTGGGTAGCTGGAACAAGTACCTGAAGTCGCCGTTCGAGACCTTCTATGTTGGTGGTGACGGTATGTCGGGTTCTTATACTTATGCTACCGAGACGATCGCCCTGCGCGGTTATGAGAATGGTGCCTTCACGCCTTACGGCTCTGAGGGTTATGCCTATGACCGCTTTGCCATCGAGCTGCACTTCCCGCTCATGCTTTCGCCCAGTGCCACCATCTATCCCCTCTTGTTTGTCGAGGGTGGTAACGCGTGGACCAACGTCAAGGACTTCAACCCGTTTGACATCAAGCGTTCGGCTGGTGTGGGTGCCCGCATCTTCCTGCCCATGATTGGTATGATGGGTATCGACTGGGGTTATGGTTTCGATACCGTCTTTGGCGAGAAGGGTGGCAGCAACTTCCACTTCGTGCTTGGACAGGAATTCTAGAGGTGTTAACACAATTAAGTTAATTTTTCAACGTTATCAATAAACGATTTGCGGTTAGCGCAGTCTAAAAGTCGAATTTTTAACAAAACAATATTAGATAGAGAGAAATGAAACGTATAGCTTTAATCGCAGTGGCGCTTGTTGCCGGCTTCATGGCCGCCAACGCGCAGAAGTTTGCTCTTGTTGACATGGAGTATGTGCTGAAGAACATTCCCGCCTATGAGATGGCTAACGAGCAACTGAACCAGGTGTCGCAACGCTGGCAGCGCGAGGTCGATGAACTCAAGAAGGAGGCTGACACCATGTATAAGAACTACCAGGCCGACATGGTGTTCCTGACCGATGACCAGAAGAAGAAGAAAGAGGAAGAGATCACCGAGAAGGAGAAAGAGGCCCAGCAGTTGCAATACAAGTACTTTGGCCCGCAGGGCGAGCTGTTCAAGAAGCGCCAGTCGCTCATCAAGCCCATCCAGGACGATGTGTACAATGCCTGCAAGAAGGTGTGTGAGGAGCGCGGCTTCCAGGTCATCTTTGACCGTGCAAGCAGCCAGAGTATCATCTTTGCCTCGCCGCGCATCGACGTGAGCAACGAGGTGCTCGAGAAGATGGGTTACAAGTAATTCAAGTTTCGGGAGCCGAAACTTGAAGATTAGGGATTAGTGATTAGTGAGATCTCTGGTCTTGAAATGAGAGAAAAAATAATATACTAGTATACTAACAAAGAAAATCAATTTTTTTAGACATGTTTAAAAGATTTATGCTCTTAGCCATTGCGGCTACTACCATGTGCCTGTGTGCACAAGCTCAGAAATTCGGTTACGTGAACACCACCGAGATTTTCAACGTGATGCCTGACAAGGTTACCGCCGAGAATACCCTCAAGTCGGTGAGCGACAAATATGAGGCTGAGTTCAAGAACCTGCAGGACGCTTTCCAGAAGAAGATGAGCGACTATGAGGCTGCCGATAAGGATGCTTCTACTCCCCAGGCTATCAAGGATCGCCACCAGCAGGAGTTGCAGGACGACTACATGAAGATCCAGAACTTCCAGCAGACCGCTTCTCAGGATTTGCAGCGTCAGCAGGATACCTTGCTCGCCCCCATCACTCAGAAGCTCCAGAATGCCATCCAGGCTGTTGGTGCCGAGGGCGGTTACACCTTCATCTTTGACCAGGCTGCCGGCTCCATCCTTTACACGGGCACCAATGCCGAGGACGTGAGCGCCAAGGTGAAAACCAAATTGGGTATCAAGTAATGTAAGACGACAGCTTTTAGCTGCTTGAAATAGGCTGCCGCCAGTGAGGTTCTCCCTCGCTGGCGGCAGTAAGTTATTGACACACAATCTGTCACCCCTAACGGGGTTAATTGATGATGGTTGGGATCTCCATTTACAGGGGTTCCGCTGCGCTCCACCCCTGCCTATGCCCTGACCAGCCCTAACGGGCTTCAAAGTAGGCCCCTTCACGGTCATCATAGGTATTGGGGCTGCCTTCAGCTAAGGTAGGTTGCGCCTCAACAAAATCAAAATAAATCTTGCTTTTGTATTCTGCTTGCATTACCTTTGCAGTCAACGAAGCTATTAATCCTGCGCTAAGGCCCAGTGCCGCGCCTTAAACCATTTCACAACTCAATATGAACAGATACATTACACTTGCTCTGGCAATAGGCCTTGCCTTTGCCGGTTCAGCACAAAACCGTTCTCAGGGGGGTATCAGCCCCGACATGATGCGCCAGATTGTCGCCACCTCGGCAGCCAACCAAAACAAGGCCATAAGCAATGCCATGGCGACTAACTCCATCGATGACCTTGCCCGGAACTACCGCAACAACAAAGTCACTGACACTTACTTCAGCATCGAGACGCCCAAACAATCGATTCACAACCAGCGACAAAGCGGGCGCTGCTGGATGTACTCCAGTTTCAACGTGATGCGCGCTAACTTCGCACGTCGCCACGGCGACTCCATCAACGTGGAGTTCTCTCACGACTACCTCTTCTTCTACGACCAGCTCGAGAAGGCCAACCTCATGCTGCAAGGCGTGATCGATTGTGCCGACAAGCCCATTGATGACACGCGTGTGCAGTTCTTCTTCCGCAATCCCATGAACGATGGAGGCACCTTCTGCGGTGTGGCCGACCTTGCCGAGAAATACGGCCTCGTGCCCGTTGAGGCACAGCCTGAGACCTACTCGGCTGAACGCACCTCACGCATGAGCCAGCTCGTTGCGTCTAAGCTGCGCGAATACGGACTGGAGCTGCGCCAGATGGTCGCTGACAAAAAGAGCAAAAAAGCCATCAACCAGCGCAAGACCGAGATGCTCGGCACCATCTATAACATGCTCTCGCTCACACTGGGCGAGCCCATCAAGTCGTTCACCTACGCCTTCCGTGACAAGGACGGCAAAGCAGTGGGCCAGGCACGCACCTACACCCCGCTGGAATTCTACCGCGAGACGGTGGGCGGACCCATCAACGGCACGTTCATCATGGCGATGAACGACCCCCGCAGGGAATATTACAAGACCTATGAGGTGGAATATGACCGCCACACCTATGACGGGCACAACTGGCGCTACGTCAACTTGCCTATGGAGGACATCGCAGCCATGGCCATCGCATCGCTCAAGGATTCCACCAAGCTCTATGCCAGCTTTGACGTGGGCAAACAGCTCAACCGTGACAACGGCTACCTCGCCCTCGACAACTTTGACTATGGCACCCTGTTCGGCACCACATTCCCCATGGACAAGGCCCAGCGCATTGCCACCTTTGACAGCGGTTCAACCCACGCCATGACGCTCTGCGCCGTCGATCTTGACGAGGCCGGCAAGCCCATCAAGTGGAAGGTGGAGAACTCTTGGGGTGGCGACAGCGGACATAAGGGATACATCATCATGACCAATGAGTGGTTTAACGAGTACTCCTTCCGCCTGGTTGTGGACAAGAAATATGTGCCGCAACACATCCTCAAGGCCGCCGAAACCAAGCCTGTGATGGTCATGCCCGAAGACCCCCTCTTCGGCACCGATGACTAACAATCGACAGATAATTAGACACTAAACTCCTGCCGTCAAATGTTACGGCAGGAGTTTTTGCTGCAATAACCCGTCATGTCTCTTGCTGTTATTGGAAAAATAGACTACCTTTGCGCTATATTATATAATGTAATAGAAAAGAATAATAACGATGAAGAGAATTCTCATGATTGCCCTGGCGCTGATGCCTCTCATGTTGATGGCTCAGGCCAAGATCGCTGTAGTGAACTCCCAGGAGTTGTTTAACCTCTTGCCCGAGAAGGCCACTGCCGAGGCTCAACTCAAGGCCCTGAGCGATAAATACCATGCTGAGTATGAATTGCTGCGTGGGGAGTTTGACAAGAAGTATGCCGACTACCAGACGGTGGCTGCCGATGCCTCGATGCCCGAGACCATCAAGGATCGCCGCATCCAGGAGTTGCAGGAGAGCGACAAGAAAATGCGTGAATTTGAGCGCCGTGCTGCCGATGATATCGCCGCCCAGCGTGAGGCCTTGACCCAACCCATCACCGACAAGATCCAGGCGGCAATCCGCACCGCTGGCGAGCGGGGTGGCTATGACCTGGTGCTCGACACTGCCGTTACCCCGGTGGCCTATACCGGCCCCAACACCACCGACATCACGCCGATGGTCAAGACGCTGCTTGGGCTGTGATTCAAGAGTGACGTGTGATAAAATAAAAAACCTGTACTGCCAATCAGTACAGGTTTTTTATTCACTTAGGGGTGGAAGATGGGGCTCGAACCCACGACCTTCGGAACCACAATCCGACGCTCTAACCAGCTGAGCTACGTCCACCATGTAAAGGCATTTTCTTTCAAACGCGGGTGCAAAGATAATACCAATTTTGATATCGTGCAAGAATATCGTGAAAAAAACTTAGATTTTTCTTTGATTATTGTTAATTATCGGTCGACAATGGCCGCAGGAGCGTTGCGGTCACTGCCCTTGACAAACTCGCCCATAGAGAAGACGCCGCGCAGGTTGATGTCGCTGTCAAACAGCAGGATATCGGCGTCTTTGCCACGTTGCAGCGAGCCCTTGCGGTCATAGATGCCCATGATGCGGGCGGGTGTCTCGCTGGCCATGCGCACGGCATCGTTCAGCGGGACGTTGACCACACGTGCCATCGTCTTGATGAGGCGATCCATGGTGGCGATGCTGCCGGCTAGGGCACTGCGGTCAGAGAGCTTGCACACGCCATCCTCGATGATGACGCGCGGGTCAAAGGCGTGCTCGCTGTCGCTGTCGGTCACGGCTAGCGCGTCGGTGCACAGGGCTGTGTGCTCCACACCCTTGATGTGGTAAACCAGATTGAGCAGGGTAGAGGGCACGTGGATGCCGTCGGCAATCACCTCAACGGCCATATCCTCAAGCAGATAGACGCTCTCGACGGTGCCGGCATGCTTAAATTCCCTCACGTTGTGGAAACCCGGCATGCCGTTATAGAAATGGGTCGCCAGGGTGTAGCCGGCATCCCATGCGGCCTTGATTTGGGGATACTCGGCAGCGGTGTGGCCGATGGCGGCGACGATGCCTTTGCCGGTGACATACTCGCCCATCTCGATGGCGCCAGGCAGTTCGGGTGCGGAGGACCATCGGCGCATGCAGTCAAAGTCCTCAACGATGTGACGGTATTCGTTCGGGTCGGGAATGCGTATAACCTCAGGCATCTGTGCTCCTGCCTTGCTGGGATTGAAGTAAGGACCCTCCATGTGCATGCCCATGATGGTGGATTTGGGATCCTGCATCAGGTCATCACAGGTCTGGCAGGCCCGTTCCATCATGTCGATTGGTGAGGAGGAGAGTGTGGCATAGATGGCCGTTGTGCCGTGGCGCAGGTGGGTTTGAGCAGCTGTCTCAAAGGCCTCGTGGGTACACTCTTGGAAATCACTGCCACCACCGCCATGACAATGCAGGTCAATGCCCCCAGGCACCACATGCATGCCCTGGGCATCAACGAGCTTATCCATGCCTTCCAGCTGGCGGCTGCTCTTGCTCACTTCCTTGATGCGGCAGTCCTCGATAATGACCGAACCGCCGTTGACCCAACCTTCGGGAGTGAGCACATGACCGTTATAAATCTGAGTCAACATTCCCAATCTTTTTTATCCTTGAAGTGCAAATATACATCTTTTTTTGATAAGTTGTAGTGAGCAGTTACATTTTTTTTGATTTCTTGACGTAAATTCAAGAAATTATCAGCATGTGGCGCATTGTCTGCCGTCTGCCCCCACGCTAAGGCGCAAAGCCGCTAAACTTTTTATTATCAATTCAATAAGATGGTTGATAATGGCCTTCTCGAGGCCTTAATTCATGCCCTATCATGAATTGTTGCTATCAAGATAATTATTGGAAAGTATTTGAAAACAACAACTTAGCGTCTTGGCGGCTTAGCGTGAGGTTGAGGCTTGGCTGTAGCGCCTTTTCTGCCATGTGACAGGGCTCGTTTTTGGTCTTGGTTTTTCGGGGATTTGTCAACGTGTTTTGTCGATTGGTCACGAAGTGGCTGCTAGGCGTTTTTTTATTTCAAAAATTGGCTTTTTCTTTGCAAGTGAATTAACAAGACGTTTTATTCAGATTCATTATTCATTTCATAAAAAACACCACATTAAAGATGAAAAAGATTGTTTTAGTATTGATGATTGCCCTGATGGGCACGATTGTGACCAATGCACAGCCGCAACGCCGGCACGGTAATCCCGAACAGATGGTTAAGCAACGTGTTGAGCGACTGGAGAAGGCTTTGAACCTGACCGAGGAGCAAAAAGCCGAGATCACCAAGATCTACATGGCCGAGATGGAAACGATGGCTAAAGAGCGTCCCGCCATGGCTGAGCAAGGCCAGAGGCCTGACGAAGCCACGATGAAGGCGATGCGCGAGAAGATGAAGGCCCAGCACGAGGCCACCAGTGCCAAGGTTGAGGCCTTGCTGACCCCAGAACAGGCAGCTAAGTATGCCGAGCTCAAGCAGCACGAGGGCAAGCGCGGCCATGGCAAGAAGCATGGCGGTCCCCGCCATGAGGGTGTTCGACCCGAGCGCGGCCACGGCGGCTGCAACGGCTGTGAAGGCTGCGGCAAGTAGCAGAGACGAGTAGTCGCATGTGTGTGAATAGCGAGAGGGCCTTTTCCTGAAGGGAGCGCCCTCTCGCTTTATTATGCTGCGGCCGATTCTAATAGGGCCAATAAGGCCAATGGGACCAATAAGGCCAATAGGGGCTAGGGTGGCGGGTTCTTTAGGCTAACCACAATGGGTTAACAGTGGCCTTGTGGAGTGGGGCTGATGGTGGTGGAAAAAGATTAGAAGATGTTAAAAAGGGGTCATTTTTACTTAAAAATGACCTATAGGGCTGCAAAAAATGCCGTGAAAATGAAAAAAAATGGTTATCTTTGCATTTATTATTGATAAGAAAGTAACATGGAAGTAAAGAAAGTCCTATTTATATCGCAGGAGATCGCGCCATACGTGCCTGAGCGCCGCTTGTCCCAGATTGGCCGCATCTTGCCTCAAGGCATTAAGGAGCAAGGTATTGAGGAGCGCACTTTTATGCCCAAGTACGGCATGATTGCCGAGCGCAGCAACCAGTTGCATGAGATGATCAGGCTGTCGGGCATGAATGTGATCATTGATGATACCGACCATCCGCTCATCATCAAGGTGGCGACCCTGCAACAAGCTCATTTCCAGGTTTATTTCATTTACAACGAGGATTATTTTGCCAGCAATCGCATCGACGAGCTCGAGATGAACTGCTCGCCCCACGACAATGACGAGCGCAGCATGTTCTTTGTGCGTGCCGTCATCGAGTCGATACGCAAGATGCGTTGGGTGCCCGACATCATTCAGTGCACGGGTTGGATCTCGGCGCTGGCACCAGTTTATATCCGCACCCTCTATGGTGATGACCCCTCGTTCCGCGACGCCAAGATTGTGACGGCGCTGTTCAACGAGCAGATCATGGCCCCGCTGGATGCCCGCATGGCCGAGAAAATCCACATGGACGGTGTCCCCAAGAACGCGCTCAAGCCCATTGCCGGCAAGGAGCTGACATACGAGGACCTGATGGCCTATTCGCTCAAGTATGCCGATGCTGTCATTGAGTGTGAAACTGGTGTGAGCCCTGCTGTGCTTGAGGCTGCCGGCTCGTTGCCCAAGCTGCAGTTCATCGATGATGATGACGTGACGAAGGTAAAAGACTTCTACACATCGCTGTTTGATTGACGGTCATCGCCCGCTTGATAGGTATTTTTCTATATTCTTAAATCAATCAGTTTTTTATTATTTCAAGAATATGAAACAACTGTTCAATGTGATACTGGCAGCGGCAGCGCTGCTTAGCCTGTACGCATGCACCGACGAGACCATCGGCGTTTCAATCACCGACAGCGTCTCATCGATTATCGAGGATTCTTCATTTGTCATCACGGGCCACTCAGTGCTGAATGACCGTGTGCAGATGCGCACAACCACCAAGATGCTGGGCGAGCTCAATGCCGCCGGCTTTGGCAATATCACCGCGTCGGCAGTGACGATGTGGATGCCCGCGATGAGCATCGACACCGCCGGAATCACAGCCGAGACGATTGACTCGTGCCGCCTGAAGCTGCGTTTGCCCTACACGGGTGGATACACTGGCAACCCGCTGGCTCCCATGCGCTTGAACGTGTATCGCTTGAACAAGGCGCTGCCTAGCCCCATCTACAGCGATTTTGATCCCACCGACTATTATGATCCCAGCGACCTGCTGGCTTCTGACTCCTATTCGCCCACGTCAGGATGGATGGAGACATCGACGTCCTATGTGTCGGGCGCGGCAGTCCGCGACACGGTGAGGGTCATTTCGGTGCCCATGCCGCTGGAACTGGGCCGCGAGTTGTTCACCACCTATGTCAACGACCCGACCAAGTTCGCGTCGCCCAAGGCGTTTGCCGACGTGTTCCCCGGCATCTATATCACTAACACTTATGGCAGTGGCCATGTGCTGAACATCAAGGGTACCGAAATTGACGTGTATTATCACAAGCACGTGCGGCTCAATGACACCACCGAGGTCGATTCGGCCCATGCGCAGTCTTATCTGGCATCGACGCCCGAGGTGATCTCCAACAACATTATCCACTTTGACATTGACGACGAGGTGAAGGCCATGGTGGACCGTGGTGAGGCCATTATTGCCGCTCCCGCGGGATATGAGGTGCAGGTGCGCTTCCCCATCCAGGACATCATTGACAAGTTCACGGCCAATGTGGGTACTAACCAGGCCATCATCAACACGCTGTCGCTGGAGTTGCCGGTGAGCATCCCCGAGACCGAGTACAACATCCAGCCGCCCACCTATCTGCTCATGGTCAAGACCTCCATGAAGGATAACTTTATCAACGGCGATAGCCTGGCCAATAACAAGGACTCGTTCTATGCCACATATAATGCAGTGAATAAGACATACACGTTCACGGGTCTGCGCAACTATGTGCTGAACATCATCAAGAACCAAGGCGGCATTGCCACCGAGGATGATTTCAATTTCACCATCACCCCCGTTGACGTGACCAACTACACTTACACGCAGTCCTATTATTATGGCACGACATCGACGGTAACCAAGATTTCGCCCATGGTGTCGAGGCCGGCGATCGTCAGATTGCTGCTAGACCAAGCCAAGACAAAAATCACCTATAGCAAACAAATTGTCGATTAAAGTTTGCGGGGTCAGAAAAATTGTGCTACCTTTGCACCCGCATTGCAAATCTCGCAGTGCACTAAGCCGCAATAGCTCAGTCGGTAGAGCATTTCATTCGTAACGAAAAGGTCGCGGGTTCGAGTCCCGCTCGCGGCTCAACCACAAGACGGGGGAACCAGCATTTGGCTCTCCCGCTTTTTTTATTTGTTGATTTTTGTGTATATTTGTGCCGTCAAGGTGCAACATCTGTGTTGCATCGATGGCAGACATGTTAGTATCGAAGCGTTTCTTGCTTTATCCTGAACTAGAATTCGCCAAAATTTTAATAACCAAGGGTTTAGCAGCATCAAACGCTCTCGCTTGCCTGTATCCATCCCTGATGGGGTGTCGATATAGCGGCAATGCGTGGGTGGGCTGTTTATTTGGTTGTGGGCGTTTGGCGATGCCTTAGTTCAGTAAGCAGAACTCAATCCCACGCTTCATTTTTACCCAAAGCAATTGATTTTTTAATGTGCTGCTGTTATGTGTTGTCGGGGATTGCATCGCATAATGGTGCAAAAAAACCTTATGTATTATGAGAAAGATTTCTTTGTTTTTTTCGGTGATGTTATTGGCGTTAGCTATGCCATTCCAGATGGTTGCTGATGATGATTTTGTTCGAGGAGATGTCGACCTTGATGGAAACGTAAGTATTAAAGATGTTACAACCCTGATTGATTACCTATTAAGTGAAACTTGGCCCGAAGATAATCCTACTGGCCCTGTGGATGGTGATGTCGTGACATATGTTATGAATGGTATCGAGATCAATATGGTATATGTGGAGGGAGGTACATTCTGGATGGGCGCTAGCGGCACCGATACTGAAGCAAATGCCAACGAGTATCCAGCCCATCAAGTGACACTCTCACCTTATTACATCTGTAATACCGAAGTGACGCAGCAACTCTGGAGAGCAGTCATGGGTAGCAATCCGAGCGTGACTGGAAGTACAGATAATGTTCTGAACCCAGTGAACTTTGTGAGCTGGGTGGAGTGCAAAAATTTCATCAATAAGATAAATGAAATTACCGGACTGACTTTTCGTTTTTTGACTGAGGCTGAATGGGAGTTTGCCGCAAGAGGCGGAAACAAAAGCAAAGGCTACTTGTACTCAGGTAGCAATAATATAGATGATGTAGCATGGTATAATGGTACTTCGTCTGGAAAATTCCATCCTGTAGCAACAAAGAGCCCTAATGAATTAGGCATTTATGACATGAGTGGAAATGTTGAAGAGTGGTGTTATGATGGTTATGGATCATATAGTGCCAGTCCTCAGACTAATCCTAAAGTTGAAGGCGGTACTAATAAAGTTCTTCGTGGAGGATACCGAAATGGTAGTGCTGATAAATGCCGTGTGTCTTATAGATCATATCATGCGCAGAGTGTTCAGTATAATGAGGGGATGGGTTTAAGAATAGCTATGTCTGTGCAGTGATTTCAATTGAATTTGCTGTAGACATTTGATATTTCCATTGCCAATGAAGATTTTCTTATAAAAAAATCTATTGGCAATGGAAATATTTGTACCTTTACTTTCTCAAAAAAAAGGAATATAAAAAATCTTAGCGTCTTAGCGTCTTTGCGTGAGATAAGGAGTTAGAAGATGGAGATTAGGGTTAAGGATTTCATGGAGCGGCAGCCCAACAATCCGCGGGTGGCTGAGACTGACCAGTTCTACTTGTGGATAGCGCTCAGGCTTGCCAAGCTGTGGGACGAGTCGCCGTGGCTGCGCGGTCTGGATGATGACGTGAGGCGCGATGTGGTGCTTGCGGTGACGGGCTATTACCAGGATGTGGTGGCCGATAGTGGCTTGTGGCGCTCATTCACGCGGTTGCACAACCACCGCCACGGCTCACCGTTGCCCCACTACGGCAGGGGAGAAGAATACATCGACTATGAGCTCAACCGCGACGACGTGCGCTATGTCATCTGGTGGACGATTGCCGGCGAGGTGGGCCCTGATGCCCTTGACCCGCATGATGCCGAACTCGAGGCCCTGGCCATGGCGTTCCACATGCTGCTTGATGAGGAGTATGAGCAGGCACCCGTGCCCCGCCAGTGGTGTGTCGCCAGCGAGGTGGACCTGGACAATCCGCTGGATGCCCAGCGCATCTATGATTACGCTTATTGGCTGTATTGGCGCAGCTTCCTGCTCAGGCCGTCGTCACGGGCCGTGATGGAGCGTGCCATGCCCGAGGCCCATGCGATCATCGCCCGCGCCGGGGAGAGCGACGCGCGCCCACTGCTGCTGGAACTCAATGAGCGACTCATGGCGAGCGAGCCTGTCGGCCCCATCCCATTGAGCACCGCCCAGTGGCTGCGCCTCATCATCGACGACGAGCTGCCCTAATGAGGGGCAAACAAAGCAATAAATTTCACTAGAAGACATGGATCATATATTCATTGAGTAAGGGCATGTTTACACATGAAACTTTGGCTAAAAGTGGTGAAAATAATGAGATTTCGCCAAATATATGATGTATTCTTTGGCTAAAAGTGACAAAAATAGTGAGATTTCGCCAAACTAACAGCTGGAAATTTGTATATCAGTATAGAAATCAGTACTTTTGCGACATGAAATTAAAACATTGATAATCATGGAGCAACTGATTGGTCGTGAAAAGGAAATTAAGGAATTATGGCGTTGTTACAATTCGCCCCGTTCAGAGTTTGTTATTATTTATGGTCGTCGTCGCATAGGTAAGACATTCCTGGTGACTCAAACTTTTAGGGACAAGTTTTCATTTCTTTTTACAGGCTCCCACAAAGCACCCAAACAGCGTCAACTCGAATTGTTCACCAAGGCATTGCAGCATTATGGCAACATCTCGTTACCTTTAAAAATTGATAACTGGTATCATGCTTTTGATGCCCTTGAACTCATGTTGGATTCCCAGAAAAATTCGGAGAAGAAAATTTTATTCTTTGATGAGATGCCCTGGATTGATACAAGTCGGTCTGAATTTGTCGCGGCTTTAGAAGATTTCTGGAATACATGGGCGGCTTTACGTGACGATATTTACTTGATCGCATCAGGATCTGCAACGTCGTGGATGGTCAATAATCTTGTGGAAAATCAAGGAGGACTTCACAACCGCATCACTTCTAGCATTTATTTGGAATCCTTCACACTGCGTGAGTGTGAACAATATCTCCAATGCCACAATTGTACTTGGGATCGGTATACCATAGCACAGAGTTATATGTATCTGGGTGGGGTACCATTCTATTACAGTCTGCTGGAATTCAATCGTGAGCTGTCTTATAATGTCGATTTGTTATTTTTTAGGCCTAAAGCAAAGTTGTTGAATGAGTTTAATGACCTATATAATGTCCTGTTTACTGGAGCTGATAGATACATTGAAATTGTCAAATTATTGGCTCAGAAACGTGAGGGTATGACACGAAAAGATTTGGGTGAAAAGTTGGGTGAAAACGGTGGTGGTTTGACTCGCCGGCTGCAGAATCTTGAGAACTGTGATTTCATCACGTCTTATTTCCAACTCGGAAACAAGAAAAAAGGGGCGATTATCCGTTTGACAGATTTCTTTACACTGTTTTATTACAAATTCATTGATGGATCTGGATCGGCCAGGAGTACGGGCAACTATTGGAGCCGCAAAATGTTCGAGCCATCGGTTATTTCATGGCAGGGTTTGACATTTGAACTCATGTGTTTGAAGCATATTGAGCAAATAAAAAAGAGCCTGGGCATATTCGGTATCCATTCCGATGTTTCATCATGGCGAGGCCAACAAACTAACAGTGAAAACAAGAAAATACAGATAGACCTTGTCATTGACCGAGCAGATCGATGTATCAACTTGTGTGAAATGAAGTTTTCTACAGAGCCATACATAATAACCAAAGACTACGAGGCTAAACTGCGTGAGCGAATGGCAATTTTTAGGGAAGAAACCAATACCCGCAAGACGTTGTTAAATACATTTGTCACAACTTTTGGGGTTAAGTCAGGTGTCCATGCTGGAATAGTCCAACAGCAAGTCACATTGGATGAACTGTTTGAAAAATAAGGGCTCAGCGGAAAATTAGTGGGGGCAGGCATAAATCCTAGTGAGCCTGAAAAGGAAGAATTTTTCATCAACAACTCCCCTTACAGAGCCTCTAAAACTCTTGATTTTGGAATTGAACGATTC
>Ga0247611_10004731_pt1 | contig 18620 bp, 10 predicted proteins | sample 177DNAGHGhighgp2_FD_192422 | JGI IMG/M metagenome (GOLD analysis project Ga0247611, IMG submission 192422) | Sheep rumen microbial communities from Palmerston North, Manawatu-Wanganui, New Zealand - 1770 DNA GHGhigh gp2 | ecosystem: Host-associated > Mammals > Digestive system > Stomach > Rumen... | reverse complement strand
GTCGGCGAAGTGGAGACTCCAGAGCGGGCTCGGCACCGGCCAGGAGGTCATTTGCACCGGGAAGGCGATGAGCAGGGTGACACGCGCCACCAAGGCGGGGTTGAACGGGTTGTGGCCCAAGCCGCCGAAGGGCATCTTCGCAATGCCGATGGCGACGAGCGCACCGATCACCATGATCCAGATCGGCAGGTTGGAAGGCACGTTGAAGGCCAGCAACAAGCCGGTGACCACCGCCGAACCGTCGTTGACGCTCGGTTTCTGGTGCAGCATGAAACGCTGGATGAGGTACTCGAACAGCACGCAACATCCAATGGAAACGGCCGTCAGAACGATGACGGGCAGCCCGAAATAATAGACGGATACCAGGAACGCCGGTACCAACGCAAGAACCACCGACCACATGATTTTCTTCACAGACTCGTCGCTGTGCACGTGCGGTGATCCCGAAATGTGTAACAGTTTATCCATTATTGTTGATTTTATTGATTCCTAATTTTCCTAAGATAAACAAACCGCAAAAGTAGTATTTTTTTGAATACAATGTTTTTTTGGCTTTTAGTTATTATCTTTGGCCAACAGCGAATGGCTTCATCGTACTCGTGTGGACAGCGTGTGCCTGCCGCTGCCGAATTTGCGGACTTTGTCGTCGCCGGGCAGCCGGACTTCCGCCTCGGTGTTGGCGGGGATGAGGATTTCCCCGATCATCTGGTCGCCACTGCGGCGCCAGTTGCTCTCGATACGGCCGGAAACGGACTCGTAGGCGCAGCGCACGGTGTCGAGACCGTCGATGAAGGTGGGCTGGATCAGGATTTTGCTGTATCCGGGCTCCAAGGCGCGGATGCCGCCGAGGTATTCATACTCCCAGAGGATGAGGTCGCCGAGGAGCATGACGTGGTTGCCGGAGTTCATCGCCGGGTCGGCGGTGTTGCCGTTCCACAGCTCCCAAATGGTGGTCGCACCGTTGCGCACCATGTAACCCCAGCTCGGGTAGGTGTCGTCGGTGGCGAATTTCAGGGCGAGGTCGGCGCGCCCGCGGTCCGTGAGCGTTCGCATCAGCTGCTGGATGCCCACCACGCCGGTGGAAACATGCCCGCCGAATCTGTTTTCCGTCATGTTCAAGATGTTGGCGAAAACTTCCCCCTCCCATTCTTCCGGAATCATGCCGAAAGCCAACGGCAGCAGGTTGGCCGTCACACTGCCGTTTTCGTAATCGGCCGTTGCGACGTCGAAAAACATGGCGTTGTAGGCGTTTGTCGCGAACCGTTTGCAAAACAGGAAATGGTCAACATCGTCTTGCAACCCGAGGAGTTCGGCGAATTTGGCCATGATGTCGCATAGGTGGCAATAAAACGGGGTGGAGATGGAACCTCCCTCGGTGTAGCGATACGGGTCGTAAGAGTGGATCAGCTCCGGCGACTCCGGCGGCACGCACCAGTCGCCGTAACAGTCGCGGGTGATGACCCCGTCGAGGCCGTAACGGTTGCGCATGTGCTCCATCCAAAGTCTCATTGCCGGATAGTGACTGCGGATGGCTTCGAGGTCGCCGAAGCGGGTGTACAGCATGTCGGCCACGGTGATGAACGCCCCCGGCCAGGTCATGTTGTCGGTGTAGCGGCGCCAGTATGCCGGACAAACGTCTGAAATGCTCCCGTTCTCCCATTGGCTGTCCTCGATGTCCGCCAACCATTTGGAGTAGAGCCGATAGTTATTGAAGATGTACGATTCGCCGTAGTTTCCGGTGGTGCGGTCGCCGGTCCAGCCCATGCGCTCGTCGCGCTGCGGGCAGTCGGTGGGCATCGACCGGTAGTTGCTTCGGATGCCCCAGTAGGCGTTGCGATAGACGGCGTTCATAATCTCGTTGGAACACTCGAAAGTGCCCGTGGTGGCCATTTCGTCGTAGAACACAAGTCCCTGGAAATCTTCGGGTTTCGGTTCGCCGCGCAAACCGGTAATCTCCACGTAGCGGAAACCGTGGTAGGTGAACATCGGATGCCATTGAACCCCTCCGTCACTTCGTGACAGAGGGGCTGTACGTTTTTCATTGAAAATATAGCGGTCGGTGGCTTCGGCACTGCGTAAATTGTCCACATAGAGGGTGCTGTCGGGTTTTAGGAGCTCGGCGAATCGCAGCGTTATCGTGTCGCCGGACTGTTGTCCGCGCATCTGCAACCGCAAATATCCCACCATGTTCTGACCCATGTCGAGATACCATTTCCCGTTCTTCTGGAACATGGAAACGGGTCGCAGCGTGTCCTGCACCTTGATATTGGGGTTGGGCTGCGGAACGATTTTGCCTCTCGGGGCTTCCACCACTTTGGCAGGGTACCAGGATTTGTCGTTGTATCCAGCAGAAGTCCATGTTCCAAGCGTATAACGTTCGTCGTAGGTCTCCCCGTCGAATTCGTTAGATTTCTGAATGGGGCCGCAGTCGGTGATTTTCCAACTCTTATCGCTGACAATCAGTTCTTTGTTCCCGTCAGTATAGGTCACTTCCAGCTGGAGGAGCAGTTGTGGGGTGCCGTAGTGCATGGCGTGCGTCAGACCGCCCCATTCAAAGTCTTCCTCATTCTTCTCGTTGTAGCGAACGGTGGTGTAGCGGCCGCCCGCGAGCGTGACCCCGACGGCGTTGTTGCCCTTCTTAAGCATGTCGGTGACATCGTAAGCATTGAAATAGACCCGCTTGTTGTAGTCGGAGAGGGCGGGCTTGAGGATTTCTTCGGGCGCTACCTCAGCACCATTAATATACGCACTATATTGTCCTAATCCACAGACATATAGACGCGCATTACGGATATTTTTGCTTATGGAAAACTCTTTGCGCAGGTAGCGCGACGCGATGTGGGTTTTCCCGTGAATGTCGTCGTTGTAGAAGTCGCCGCCGATCCATTTCGCGTGCCAGTCGGTGCTGTCTAACAGGCTGATTTCGAAGAAATTGATATCGCTTTCAATGAATTCGACAAGGGTGGTGGCCCCTAACCCGTTCGTCTCTTCGTTTTTCCAATTGTAGGTCACCGAGGCGATTACTTTCCAGTAGGCTTTGTCGCGGCTGTGCAGCGGTTTGCCTTCGTAAGGGATGAGCAGCATCCGGTTAGAAGAAAGGGTCTTGGTGTCCCAAAGGTCGCCGATGTTCTTTTTGGCGTTTTCCCTCGTGGAGGCCACAATGATGCGGTAGGAGGTCTGTTTTACGTTAATTGCAATGGCCTGCCCCTCGTTGGAATTGTTGGTCTCGTACTGCCAGCTGAACCGCGGGACATTCGTGGCCAGCGGCTGCGAACCGTCTTGGTACTCGACGGTTTCGTGCGAGATGGTGATCTGCCCGCAAACTTCGCCGAAGGCCATCACCGCGAGAATTGCCAAAATTGTCATTTTTTTCATACCAATGCTTTTTATTCGGCAAAAATAATAAAAACACATGAATGCCCACGAATGTGTCACGAATGAACAAAAATATTCATGCAAAATTCGTGGAATATTCATGTCCATTCGTGTGAACAGAACATGAATCCTTTGGGGTGGCGACTATCGGATTAGCGTGACCGTGCCCATTTTGGACAACATCTCGTCGGGGGTGCCGATGCGGGCGTACTTGATTCTCCAGAGATAGACTCCCTCGGGGACGGGCGCTCCCTTGAAACTGCCGTCCCAGCCCTCATCCGGGTTGGTGGTGTGGAAGATGATCTCGCCGTTGCGGGTGAAAATCATAAATTCGTAGTTCGCCACGTCCCTCACCTTGGGCAGGAAAACCTCGTTCTTGCCGTCCGTGTTGGGCGTGAAACCGTTCGGCACGTAAAAGGCGAAGTTGTCTTCCACAGGGATGACTATCAGCGTGTCGTCGGAACAACCGTCGCTGTTGGTGACCGTCAGATGGACTGTCATCAGGTCGCTCTCCTGCAGATGATAGGTGTGCGAGGGCTCTTCCACGAACGAACTGTGCCCGTCGCCGAAATTCCAGACGTAGTTGGTGATGTTGTCGCCCGTGGAGAGATTGTAGAAAAAGACCTCCTGGCCGTTTTCGGGCTCGGTGGGGCCGTACGTGAAGTCGGCGTGCGGGAAGCCGGACACGTGGATGATGTTGTCCAGCGTGAGCGAGTCGCTGCAGCCGGGGGCACTGGTCACCGTCAGTGAGACGGAGTAGTAGCCTTCGTCGGGCAGCGAGGTGTGCAGGGTCGCCAAGGAATCGATGTACGTGTAAGTGCTGTCGTTGTGGATGTTCCACAGCAGGGTTGCATTGTTGGGGGTGTATTGCACCTGCCAGGTCACCGGCAGCGGCTGGCACCCGTGATCGGGCGTGTAGGTGATCTCAAATTCCGGTTTGGGCACGATGGTCACCTGCACGGAAGCCGTGTCGGCCATGCAGTTCCACTGGTCGTGGGCGATCACCTGGTAAGCGGCGTTAGACGTGATGTTGCAGCTGGAGGCACTGCCGTTGGGATTGTCGATGCCCGTGGCGGGAATCCATTCGAATATGGCGTCTTCGGTACCCCGCACCTGCTCCACGGCGATGTATTCGAGCAGGTTGCATCTCGTGAAGGCCGTGTCGCGCAGACGGATGCTGTCGTTGGCGCGGAAATGCAGCACGATGGTGTCATATTTGACCATATAGTCCATCAGGGTGCCGTAACCGGTGCAACCTTGCGTGAGCACGTAAAGGACAGCCTCCTTCACTTGGTCGGGGTCGGCGAATTGCGCCGTGGGCAGCATTCTCACGTGAACCAGCTGGACGGTGTCGCCAGCCGGGAAGAAGAAGCTGTTGTCCATCAGATTCATGGTGTCACCGTTGTCCTTGATCAGCGTGTAATCGACTCCCAAAACCGCGTCGCCGGAGGTCTCGATGACGATGGAAGTGGTGGCGGTCAGCGCCGGACGGTCCACGGTGAACGTTAGATCCACGTTGCGGCAGTTCTGCACTAACGTGTCGCCGCCCTCCGGGGTCTCCCACGCCTCGTCCACACGCACGTGCGGGCTGTAGAAACTGCCCTCTTCGATGAACACGCCGGAATCGTAGGCGTTGTCACCCACGTTGGCGAGACACAATTTCATGTGGTAGGTCTGGCAGGAGAAGATGACGGACTGGGCGGACAGCGCGGTGGTGCGACCGTCGTATTGGATGCCGGACGAGCCGGAAGGGTTGTTCACGTAATACTGGGAGTAGGGGGCGGAGCTGCCCGGGGGAATGCAGTTGCCCGAACTTCCGGAAGTTCCCGGACCGCTGTTGATGGAGTTGATGGCCACCGGGATTCCGTTCGGATTAGACGCGGTGATGGTGTTGGGGACGATGGCCACGTTCTTGGTGGTGTTGATGAAGGTCACCGGGTCGATGCCGGTCAAGAAGAAGGCGAACACGTCGTTGAAGCTGGAACAGGCGAATTCGGGATACTCCTCCGAGGCGAAGATGTAGTTGAAGGCGAAGGTGTCCGCCATGGCGATGAAGTCGAACTCCAACGAGGCGGAACCGTTGATACTTCCGGAAGCCAACGAGGAAAGGGCACTCTCCGTGTAGTAGTTGGAGACGGCGCTGCTCGCGCTGCTTTGGCTGTTCGGACCCACGGCCAGGGAAACATTGCCCGTGGTCATCACCAACCCGCTGTCGAAGGGAAACGTTGCCCCGTTCCGTTTGAAACGGCCGATCTGGGGATAGGTCACGTTGCCGGTAACATTGTTGAACTTGCCGGTCTGCGACGGGTCGAACACATCGTGACCGAAACCGGAAATCAGCACCCCGTCACCTTGAAGATGCCGCTGCAAAATCGTGTCTACCGGCGTCCCCAAAAAAGAGGTGACCTGAATGTTCTGCGCATTCAACAAAGCGACTGCGAATATTAAAAATACCCCAAGTATAATTTTCTTCATATCTATGGACTATATCTATGTTCTATTTCTATTGCCTCTGCGCTAACTCCCTACTCCCTACTCCCTATTCCCTATTCCCTATTCCCTATTCCCTATTCCCTATTCCCTATTCCCTACTATAACGAAAAACGAATTCAATTGTTGCAAAAAAAATCACTCCACCTCAATTTCATCCACAAACAGCCATGCCGGGAAGCCGTAGCCGGTGTGTCCCTTGGGCAGCTGGTGGCCGGTGATGCGCACCCGCACGTAACGTACGGTCGCGGGGGTGAAGGTCAGCTCGTAGCGGTTGATGCCGTTTTCCTCGTCCCAGGCGGCCAACGGGTAGTCCTTCTTCGCCACCTCCCGGAAATGCGTGCCGTCGTTGGAAACGCTCACCACGCAGGATTTCGGATTGTAGATCCAATCGTTGATGTGGAGGATGGAATTGAATGCAATACTTTGAATCTCAGTTGGTTCCAGTAAATCGATAGTGGCCTCCAACGGCGTTCCCCAGAAACCGATCCAGCGGCCGGTGCGGTAGTTCTCGCCTCCGTGCAGCCCGTCGATGAGCGTGCGCGCACCCGCGTAGGCGTAGTTCTCGTGAGGCGGCTCTTTCAGCGTGACGGGCTTCATTGACGACTTCGAGAAGCGGAATGTCGTCCGGTATTCGGACATCTCCCCGTCGGGACGCACGAGCATGGCGGCAAAGTCCGCGTCCTCGCGGATCTCCACCGGCTCGGTGTAGGGCGTCCACGCCTTCGTGGTGTCGCCGCTGTCTAACGTGTAGCTGATCTCGCCGTCGCCGAATTTCGACAGCGTGACGGTTACGCAACCTTTGTCGTAATTGGGCTCGACGTCCGCTTGTAGGTCGAAGATGTGACGAGCGAAATTATAGCTGTATATATTATATAAATGTATCATGCGGAAGCAGCGTTTGACGAAGTCCTGGTAGTCGCGTTGGTCCGCGGCGCACCACTGCAGTTCGGCGAGGGCGGCCATGCGGGGCAGCGCGTTGTATTCCACGTCCTTGAAACTGTGGATGTACTCGCCCCAGATGTTGGCTTGGATGCCGAGGATATGTTTCTGCTGTTCCGGGGTCAGCTCGTCGGGCAGCGGGTTGAACGAATAGACGCGTTCCACGGGTAGGTAGCCGTCGGCGGCCACAGGCTCCTCTTCGGGAGTGAGCGACTGTCCTTGGCTGAAGTAGAGGTAGTCGCCGGGAGACAGCACCACGTCGTGGCCTTTCTTGGCTGCTTCGACACCGCCGGAGATGCCGCGCCAGCTCATGATCATCGCCGTCGGGCTGATGCTGCCTTCGAGAATCTCGTCCCAGCCGATGATGCGGCGTCCGCGCGCCATCACCACCTTCTCCATCCGGTTCATCACGTAGCTCTGCAGATGGTCCTCCGCCGAGAAACGCCCATCGCTTTGGAGTCCTAACTCCTTGATTTTTGCCTGGCATTTGGGACAGTCGTGCCACCGCGTTTTCGGGCATTCGTCGCCGCCGATGTGGATGATCTCGGATGGGAAGACGTCCATCACCTCGTTGAGGACATCCTCGAGGAAGAGCATGGCGGAGTCGTTGCCGGCGCAGATCACCTCGTCGGTGACGCCCCAGCGCTGCCACACTTCGTAGGGACCGCCCGTGCAGCCGTATTGCGGGTAGGTGGCCAGCACCGATTGTGTGTGGCCGGGCAGGTCGATTTCGGGAATCACCGTGATGTGTCGTTCGGCGGCGTAGGCCACCAAGTCGCGTAGCTCGTCCTGCGTGTAGAAACCGCCGTGACGGATGCTGTCGTAGCGGTTGGTGTTGCGGCCGACGACGGTGCCGCTGCGCCACGCGCCCACTTGGGTCAGCTCAGGATATTTCTTGATCTCCATACGCCAGCCCTGGTCGTCGGTGAGATGGATGTGGAACGTGTTGATATTGTGCATCGCCATCATGTCGAGATAGCGTTTCACGGAGTCCATCGTGATGAAATGGCGGCTCACGTCGAGGTGCATGCCGCGGTAGGCGAACGCGGGGTGGTCGTCGATAGTGCCGGCGGGGAAGTGCACCACATCGACTTTCTGGCCGGCGGGCATGCTCTTGCGCAGCGTCTGGATGCCGTAGAAAACCCCGGCGCGGTCGGCGCCCATGACGAAGATTTTCTCAGGGGTGACCTCGATGGTGTAATGTTCGTGGTATTCGGGTGCCGTGCCGCACACCTTCTCGTCCACCGTCAGCAGGATGCCGGAGGTGGCTTTCGGGGTGAGCGGCCGGATGCGGAAGTCCGCGCCCATGAGGTCGGAGAGGTATTCGGCGAGGAATTCGGCCTCGCGCCGCAGGGAGTCCCCTTCGTCGTAGTAGATGACGGTGTTCTTGGTCAGCGCGAACGGGACGTCGTCGTTCAGCGCGATTTCCTTCGGCAGCGGGACCACCTGGTAGTCGGCATCGGCGATCTTTTGTTTGCACGCGGCGAATGTTGTGCAGATGACTGCGACAAGCAGCATTAGCTGGGCGAGGCGATGTTTTTCTCTCATGATTTCCATTTTTTTTGAAACGGCAAAGGTACATAAAATCCGAATACGTACCGCCAAGTGAAACGGCCCGCGAGTTTTTATTACAACACAATCGAATTGTTGTGTAAATTGTAAAAAAACGAGTTGAATGAAAAAAAAAGATTCAGCATATCAAAAAAAATGTATTTTTGCAAGCTATTGTTAAAATGAATGATATTGTGTACTTTTGATGGGATTATGGCGAGATGAAGAAGGAGAGAAAGTGCAGGAAGTGACTGAGGGAGTTGTATTTGTAACTTTTCGAGGATGTGCGGGGTACATATATTTTAACAATAGGTTGTAAAGCGAATTTGGCAGAATTAGATAGAAAAAAGGATAAAAAACATAAAAAAAATCTATTATGAAAAAAAACAAAACTACTTTTTTGGGAGGTTTGATCCTCATGGTCTGCTGCCTTGCGGTGACAGTCGCGTCCTATGCGCAAGGACAGGAGGTCTTCACCACGAATGTGTATAGCACGGGAACCTCTGACGCGCAAACAGGACCGACTTCAACATGGACTGTTCCTGCTGGAGTCAATACCATCAGCATTATCGCCATTGGTGGCGGTGGTGGCGGCGGTGCCATCCATTCTTCTTTTGCTGGCTCAGGTACAACAGGTGCTGCCGGTGGCGGTGGCGGTGCTTACGTCAAAGTGGACAATTACACTGTTGCCCCGGGTGATGTGTTAACCATCCACGTCGGTTCTAAAGGCAGTGGAAAAAACAGCCAGGACAGCTATAACCCTGGTTGGGGCGGCGACAGCTGGGTGAAAAATGGTTCCACCATCATTGTCTTAGCCAAGGGTGCCAGCGATGTGGCAGACAAGACTTATAACGTTCCCGGTACAGGCGGACAGGCATCTGCTTGTATTGCTCCGAGCGGAAGTACGGTGCTCAGCGGTGGTAATGGTGGTACAGGTTCCACTGGCGCTTGGTGTGGAGCCGGTGGCGGTGGTGCTGCTGGTGGCGGAAACGGTGGAAATGGTAGCTTTTCTAACCGCGGTGCTGCAGGTACTAATTCCATTCCTCACGCTGGTAATGGAGGTAGAGGCTCTCAAAGTTCCACACTGATTTCCAACTCTGGTGAAAATGGTCACGACTATGGTGGTGGCGGTGGCGGCGGCGCTACTGATATAGGGTGGTCGAATGCTGACGGCGGCGATGGTGCCCCCGGTTACGTGCTCATCACCTATTCCGTGTCATGTGATGCCACTGCTGGCTCAATTGCTCTCTCCACCTGGGAGTGTACCTCTACCGATACCGCTATCGTGATTTCCAGTTCCGCTGATGCTACGAGCACCGGTGCTGGCACTTATATATGGCAATATTCCACTGACAATTCTACATGGAGCAACATTTCTGGTGCCAATGCGCCCGCTTACTCTGCAAAAAACACCGGTTACTATCGTAGAGGCTACAAGGTAGGTACTTGTGATCCTGTTTTTACAAGCTCTCTCTATGTGACCCGTCCGAGCGACATCGATCCCGGTACTATTAAAGATGGTGACAACAAAACCGAAAAGGCAATCTGCGCAGGTACTTCTGTTAACATAACTCTTACTAAAACATATTCGGGAAATGTTCAATGGCAAACCTCTACCGATAAAGTGACTTGGAACAACGTTTCCACGAATGCCACTTATTCAATCGCCGGCACTCCCGCAGCCACCACATACGTGCGTTATCTGGCTCAATACTCTTCCTCTTGTAATATTCCTTCCAACACTATTTATACGCTTACGGTCAACGCACTTCCCGAGGTCACCAGCTTCACAAATCCTACGAATCTTTGTCCGGGAGAGCTCTCTTATGAAGTGAATGCGAACATCACGTCCAGCGCAGCCATCACTGACTACACTTGGACGGGCGTCACCAGTTATACGGACGAAACAGCACAGATTGTCCCTTCTATCTATCAGTGTGGGCACACTTACAACTATTCCCTTAAGGTGAAGGACGCCAACGGTTGCGAGAGCGCGGTCAAAAACGGTAGTTTCACTACCACAACGCCTACGATGACCTTCGGCACTATCAGTGTGGAGGCAACCTATAACACCACGGATTGTAAGTACTATGTCCCCACGGCAGCTGCATTGACGACTGCTGCGAACGATGCCCTCACTACCTCCTGCGGTAACGAAGTGACTCTCAGTGGCTTCAACCCCGCTGCAGAGTCGGAAATTACAGCTACTGGTACCGTGACGGCTTTGGCCACGGATAAATGTGGTAACACTCAAAATGTCAGCATCACGGTTAATGTTCCGACGGTCACCTTCAACGCTCCGGGACCTAAGACCCTTGCGCTTCCTTACGGCTCTCCTACTATGAATGCTACCACCGATATGCTCGGTACGCCTACGTACACCCCGAATGATCCCTCATACACCTATGAGAGCAATGTGGCCAGCCTCAACCCGCTGGATGAAGGTGATCATAATGTCACTTGGACGCTGAAAAATTCTTGCGGAGAGGTGATCGGCACTGCCACCCAGGTTGTGAGCGTGATTCTGGATTGTCCTGCAACTGCCACGCTCGACGGTTATGACTACCCTGTGGTGCGTGTCGGTTACGACTGCTGGTTCAAGGAGAATGTGAAGGCCACCACTAGTATTGAAGGTGCTGTCGCTTACAATGAAGAAGCCGCAAATAAGGACAAATTCGGTCTCCTCTACACTTGGTATGCTGCTATGAAAGCTGAACCCGTGTCTGGAAGTGGCAGCGGCAGCGGTGGCGGTCCCGCCCCGGAGATGCCTGCTTTCTTCGCATTCATGGCTTCTACGTCCCAAGGTCTCTGTCCTGATGGCTGGGGCATCCCGACCGTGACGGATTTCCAGAACCTCTTCACCTATGGTGGCGGTAATGTTGCGTATCTGAAGCACAAAGATCCGACCACTTGGTTGCCTGGTAAGGCTGGTATCGATCCTTCCACCGGTTTCAACGCCCCTGGCGCTGGATATTACAACAGTGCCCTCGGCCGCTATGAGGACTTGCTGGATAACGTCCGTTACTGGACTGATTCCTCCGTCGACCCGACAAGCGACAAGGCTACCTGCTGCGAGTTCAATTACTATTGTAATGAACCCATGTTCAAGGTGGTCTCCAAGCTCGACAAGAACAGCGTGAGATGTATTAAGAAAAACGACTAATCCACGTTGAGTGAAGAGCTCATTTAGAATGAAAAAGCAGGGCTGTCCAATTGGGCGGTCCTGTTTTTTTATGGTGATTAGTGATTGGTGATTAGTGACTTGTGATTTGAGTTTGAGACTGGTGTGATTCTGCCGGCAGCCGCTTTTTCATCCCCCCCGCAAGGCCGGTTTGTAACTTTTTATAGGACGAGCGAGTATAATCCAATTGGAATAAAGATTTATATGCTTTGGTTTTGAACAAGTTATCGTCTAATATGAAAGTCAGTGCAACGCTTTTCAAAGGATTGATTCTCGCGGTTTGTGCCTTTCTGTCGGCAAACCTGCTGACCGCGCAGACCACAGATTGGCGGCAAGGGCCTCAGGATGGCCAATACGGGGCGAATGCCACCGGAAACGATTGGCTCGCCACGAACAACACCTACGACGCCCAAAGCCGGGATTTCGCGGCAACGCAGCCGGACGACGACGCGGCCCTGCCCACCGACGCCACACAGGACACGAAATTACTCGAATGCGAGTCCGCCGTCACGCTCGATGGCTACAGCTATGCCGTGGTGCGCGTCGGCCGCGACTGCTGGTTCAAAGAGAACCTGAGGGTGTCCAGCGGCATCGACGACGCGGTTGCCTATATGGGAAAAGCCGCCAACAAGAACAAATTCGGCCTCCTTTACAGCTGGCAGTCGGCGGTTTCGTCCTCCTCTTCCGCACCATACGTGCAGGGCATCTGTCCGGACGGCTGGGCCATCCCGACGGTGGAGGATCTGCAGAACCTTTACGCCAACGCCAGCAAAGACATCGACCGGCTGAAAGATTCGGACCCGTCCTCCTGGAATGCGGGCAAATGCGGCAAATCGCCCTCCACGGGCTTTGACCTCCTCGGAGCCGGCTATTACGAGAGCGAGCAAAACCGTTTCGAAGAGCTGCGAAGCAACACCATATTGTGGACTTCCGAGGCGGGCGCAACTGGCGGCACGGCCATCTGCTGCGAGTTCAACGACTACAGTAAAGAACCCATGTTCAAGGAGATCTCCACCCACGACAAAGTCAGCGTTCGGTGTATCAAAAAGTACTGAAAGCATTGTGGACAAACAAAAAAAACGGCTTCGTAAGGAGCCGTTTTTTTGTTGTCAATGTCCAAGTCCAGTGTCAGAGCGTTTTGCCCACCATGTTCTCCCAACGGAGGAACGCCTGGGACTGTATGTCGTAAAAAACGTTGTAAAAAGTTCTGGCCCAGTAGTTTCTGGTTCCGAAACCAGCGGGCGATTTGAGGAATTTTTCGCAGAGGACCACCTCCTGCGTCTCCGTTTTGGTGATCACCACCCAGATGGACGCGGTCTTCACTTTCGTGTCGAACGATTCCACCCAGAACGACAGTGCGAAGGGCAACGATTTCGGCAATGCCAGCGAGGAGGCTAACTCGCACATCTGCTCATCGGTGAGCACATCGTTTACGCGGATGTTTTTTGCAAGAATATCGTTGATTTTCAATGATTTGTTGAGCTTCGTAACAACGGAGAGGTCGTATTGCATCATCGGCTTGCGGAAGCTCATGCGGATGTCGTATTTTTTCTGGTCGTTCAGAATGAGCATGTTCCATTCGTGAAGGTAGTGTTGCAGGATTTCTTGGGATATGTTGAACCCTTCGCGGGTGAACTTCGCCTTCGAGAAGTTGATGCCTACCCACAAGATATCCCGCACCTGCAGGAAATCTACGAATAGTTGCTCGTTCATGTACATGCTGCTACTGGTTAAAGGTTAGTGGTTAGTGAATAGTGATTAGGGAATAGGGAATAGGGATTAGGGAATAGGGATTAGGGAATAGGGATTAGGGATTAGCATTCGCGAAAGTCGAAGTTATAGTCAAAGTTCTAAGTTTAAGTCAAAGTTTAAGTTATAGTCTAAGTTTTAAGGTGTCAATGTCTCGCAAGCGAACAGCCAACAGCCAACAGCTAACAGCCAACAGCCGAATCCCAATCGGTTTGGAGGCGGCAGTAGGTGGTGAGGCCGTCGGCGGAGAGGATGGCGGTTTTGAAGGCGGTTTCGGAGAGGGGTTCGGAGCAGACGATGTAGCGGTCGCCGAGTTTCGCCTGGGCGATGAAGTTGACCGACACGTCGGTGAGGCGGTGCGCCTGCCGGAACTCTTCGCTGACGGCGTCGAGGGCCCATCGGATGTAGTTCGCATTGTTGACGTGGTGGTTCATGTCGATGTCGGAATGGACCACCTCCTTGGCTTCGGGCAGCGTGTCGGGCAGGGCGAGCGGGCCTATTTTAGCCGGTCTGCGGTCGAGGGCGGTGCGTTCCTGCGGCAGGAACATGCCGTCGAACATGTTCATGCGCTGCGGCCGTCCGTCTGTCGTGTCGAGGATGGCCCAGATGGAGCTGCCCGCGATGAGCAGGTTGCCGTTCGCGTCGGTCATCTCGTAGTCACGGGGGGACGTGGCCGCGTCGGATTTCCGCACCCACGAACGCAACACCACCGGCTCCGTCCATTCCGGCAACCGGCAGATTTTCAGCTGCATCTTCGTAAGTACCCAGAAATAGCCGCGCTCCAGCAACTCATGCCACCCGGCGCCTAACAACGTCGCATGGCTGTTGCTCGCCTCCTGCAGCAGACTGAACAGCGCGTTAATCGTCAACTGCGACCGGTCGTCCACAAAGTAAGAGGGGATTTGGAATCTTTTTTCGAATATGGGGATGATTTCTGGCATTTTGGGGAATAGGGAATAGGGATTAGTGAATAGGGATTAGCGTTTGTGAAAGTCAAAGTTATAGTCTAAGTTTAAGTTCTAAGTCTAAGTCTAAGTTCTAAGTCTAGGTCCAACTCTTACGTCAACCCTACCACATTCCGTCGAATTTCGTCCAAAGTTCGTCGCCGAGTTTCCAGGCGCGTTCCACGGCTTCGTTGCCGCAGATGTCGGTGAAGTTGGTCAGCACCTGGATGGCTTCGTCGTATTTGTCCTGGTTGATCAGCTCCATGGCCTGTTTCTCGATGACGTAGTGTTCGTCGATGAATTCTTTCTGTTTCGGGGCCCACGCCTTATCGACCACGGGGTGCATGTCGCCCCAGCGTTGGGCGGCGAGGGTGCCGACGCGGTTGAAGGCCCACCAGGCCGACTCTCGGCTGAATCCGGTGATGCGGCCGTCGGTCTTGTAGGTGGAGGGCAGGTCGGTGACGTTTGCGTAGATGGGCACGTAGATGGAGGAGGCGACATTGTCGAGGGCGAACCAGCAGAGGGCGCCCACCTCGTCGGGCAGCCAGTTGCGGCATTGGATGATGGTGGCGTACACGGTGAAGTGTACCGCTATGCTGCGTTCGCCGCGTTCGTTCCAGCCGCCGTTGATACGGTGCAGCTTCAGCTCGTCGAGCTTCATGAACGGGTTGGCCATAGGGGAGATCACGGTCTTGCCCTTGTCGTCGGTGACCGTCAGGGTTTTGCGCATGTCGTAGGGGGTGCCTTCGTAGTAGTCTTTGAAGATGCTCATCATTTTCTCCAGGGTGATGAGCGAGTCGGGTTTGACGGAGAAGGGGTAGTTTTCGGCGTTGGGGTCGAGGTGGAGGGAGGGGGCCACGAGGTCGAAGACGCGCCATTCGCGGCGGCGGCAGGCCATCATCGTGCGGGTCTGCGGCGCGTAGGCGTAGGCGAAGCGGAACGTCTCCTTGCCGTCCCACCAGCCGTTCTCCCGTGCCAGCGAATAGACGTTGTCGGAGGCCATGAAGTAGTCCTTGTCCTTGAGGTTGATTTCGCGGATGGTGGAGGCGTTGGCGTTCACCGCCACATGGTCGTCGGGCACGCGCTGCGCCGCCCAGACCGCGCCTAACTTGCCCTTGCCGGGACCGAGGATTTCCAAGTGCCACACCTCGTCCTTGTCGGCGATGGTCAGGCACTCGCCCGCGTCGATCCAGCCGTATTTCTTGAGCAGCACGCCGGCGGTCTCGATGGCTTCACGCGCCGTGCAGCAGCGTTGCAACAGCAGCATACAGAGCCGCTGACAATCGATGAGACCGCTGTCGGATTTCAGCTCCGGCCGCCCGCCGAACGTCGATTCCCCGATGGCCACCTGCGCCTCGTTCACACACGGGTAGGCCGTGTTCAGGAATTGGTAGGTGTGATCGATCTGAGGAATCTCCCCGACGGGGATGTTGTCGTAACGCAACATCTGCCCGGGCAGCTGCTGTTTCGCCCATTGGCGCTTGTAGAGCGTCTGCTTCTCGCCCAAATCGTAGTCCTGCGCCGGTGTCACGTAGATGTTGGTGCGCGAACGATGGCTGTCGTCCGTGTGCGACGTCATCACTGACCCGTCCGCGGAGGCTTTCTTCCCCACCGTGATGGAGGTGCACTCCATGCCGGCAGACTCGAAATCGGCGATGCTTTGCGCCCTTAGCGCGGCCACGGCCAGCACCGCCATGAACATAATGACTATTCTCTTCATATTATATTATGTATTCCTGAATTTTCATTCTCTGTTTGCCAAAAAAAGACCGTGCAAAATTACACAATTATTCGGTTTCATCATGCAATAAAAAAAATCTGCGAAAATGCCTGTGAACAATTTACAAATAATTGTAAAATTTATATCTGAAAATTTTCAAAGTATTGATTATCAGTATGAAAAAAAATTCGTTAAACACTTGACAAATGCGGAATTATGTTGTATTTTTGCCATGGACAATTAATGACAAAAATATGGACAGAATCCCGTATCAACCCCGTTACCCCTATTTGATGGTGGACTATGCTTTTCGGAAGATGTTCGGCACCGAGGAACACAAGGAGTACATGATCAGTTTGCTCAATGCCGTTCTGGAAGGTTACGAGACCATCCGCGACCTCACTTTCGTGAAGAATGACTACCCCGGCATGGTGAGGGAGTCGCGGAGTTCCTACTTGGATGTGCACTGCAGAAATGACAAGGGGCAGCACATCATGGTGGAGATGCAAAACTCGCCGCAGACCTACTTCAAGGACCGTACCCTCTACTACACGACGTTCCCGCTCCAGGAACAGGCTGTGAAGGGGGACTGGGACTTCAAGCTGAACGGTATCTACACGATAGGGCTGTTGAATTTCAATTTCGCCGATTCGCCGGATTCGGAAGAGTACTACTATCATGAGGTCAAGCTGCTGGATGTGCGCACGAAGCAGGTCTTCTACGACAAACTGACCCTTTTTTATGTAGAGCTGCGCAAGTTCAAGAAAACGATGGACGAGCTGGAGACCATGCTTGACAAGTGGCTGTTCCTGCTCTTGCACATCCATGAGCTGGATGAGCGTCCGGCTGTGTTCTGCGAACCCGTGTTCGTGCGTTTTTTCGAGGAGGTGCCGCTGATTGACTTTACCGAGGAGGAGTTCATGGCCTACCAGACGGACTTGAAGCATCTTCGCGACGCTGTGAACCAGATCCAGTTTGCCCTGAACAAAGGACTTGCGCGCGGTATTCATCGTGGAATGAAAAAAGGGCTCAAGTATGGCAAGTTGGAAGGAAAGAAGGAAGGAAAGCAGGAAGGCATTCAGGAGGGTATCCAACAAGGTATCCAGCAAGGCATTCAGCAAGGCATTCAGCAAGGACGATCGGAACTTATCCTCGGTCTGCTGAGGAACGGTTTCGATGTCGGGTCTGTTGCCAAGGCCGCCGGGATGTCCGAGGAGGAAGTTCTGCGTTTGGTGAAGCAGACATAATGGGTTGGCACTATCCCTGTGGGGTGTTGGACTGTCCTGCAATGCGGATTACGGTTTTCATCGCCTGACGACCAGCACTGTGTTCGACACGCCACGTTCCCCTTCGTGGTCGAAGCGGCCGTTGTCGGAGGGACAGTTGACAACCCCCTGGTAGTCACCGAGAGTCAACCATAAAGTGGTGGATCCGCCGCCATCAAGGTTGAGGGCATCGCGGCAGCCGAGCCAGCGGAGAATCAGCTGCAACTCCGTGAGTGACAATCCTTCAGCTTGTTTAAACCGTCCGTCAGCCACCAATAGCAGCACGGTGCCGTCGTCGCGGATGCCCACGGCAGTGCGGTTGTGACGGTTGGTGACGAAGGTGCGGTCGTCGCGCATGTACTGCAGCGTATCGTGCCAGATGAGCAACGGACCGGCGGTCATGATGTCGGGGTAGGGGAGTGCCTCCTCCCAATGCCGCGAAGAGTCGGTCTTGAGGATGAAGACGCTGTCGTGGCTAAGGCAGAGCGTACCGTATTGGTAGTATTTGCGGTTCACGGTGTCCTTGCCGGGGGTGTTTTCCCCAAGCTCCACGCTGTCGATACGCAGATAACATACTGGGAAATGCTTGTCCATGTCGAAGAAGGAGCCGTTGACCGCCGCCACAGCCCCATGCTTATGGGCGGCCATCTCGGAGGTTTTCGTGCGGAGCGGCTCGTGCGCGAATGCCAGCGTGTAGTGCGCCGTATCAGGGATTTCCAATACGAAAATCTGCTGGTTCGAAGCGAACAGCTGCTGTCCCTCGAACCGGCACTGTTTCAGCACCATTCCGTCAAGGGTGTCGGTATTCCAGGGACCGTTCGCAAACACTAACGAGTCGCGCTGCGCGTGGAGGCACAGGGCGAGGGTAGAAACGAATATGGCTACAAAAAAACGTCTATACTTCATACAATGCAGCAATTACACTTTCAATATCCTCATCGGTAGTGTCCCACGAAGTCACGAGCCTGATTTCATCCTCGGCCTCGTTCCAGTAGTAGAAGAAGGTGGTTTGCGCAAGTCGGTCGGCGACGGGGCGCGGGAGCTTGAGCAGCAGGATGTTGCAGTCGGTGCGCTGGGTGAAGACATCGCCGAGGACAGCGGAGATGCGCTGACGGAGCTTTTGCGCCTGCGCGTTGGCGTGCGTGGCGTTCTTCTTCCACAGCTCGTTCTCGAAGTAGGCGATGAACTGGGCGCTGAGGTACCGCATCTTGGAGCTGAGCTGTGCGCACTGTTTGCGGTGGTACTTGAGTTCAGGCAACAGTTCGGGGTTCAGCACCACCACGGCCTCGCCCATCAGCATCCCGTTCTTGGTGCCCCCGAAACTGACGATATCGACGCCGCAGTCGGTGGTCATCTCCTTGAACGTCTTGCCGAGCTTCACCGCTGCGTTGGCGATTCGGGCG
>Ga0247611_10004729_pt1 | contig 18622 bp, 15 predicted proteins | sample 177DNAGHGhighgp2_FD_192422 | JGI IMG/M metagenome (GOLD analysis project Ga0247611, IMG submission 192422) | Sheep rumen microbial communities from Palmerston North, Manawatu-Wanganui, New Zealand - 1770 DNA GHGhigh gp2 | ecosystem: Host-associated > Mammals > Digestive system > Stomach > Rumen... | reverse complement strand
CCAAATATATAAAATAATATTTGAATTATTATAAGTATAAGTACAAAGAAAGATAAAACATTCTTACACCATACTTTTAACTTACTAGTTAATCCTTTAACAAATAAAAAATCTATAATACCAGTAAATAAAACCATTAATATAATTGTTAGTATAGAAAAAAGATTACTCTTAATAAGTAAGAATAAAGTAATAATTGAAAAAATAACTAATAATAATGCTACAAGCTTAAAATTCAAATGTCTTTTAGCCTTTGTTTCAACTTTCTTCATATTAACACCTAATACAATTATAACAATTTAAAAACTATATGCATTAAATGTAGACATAAAAAAAGATGTGTTTGACACATCTTATAAATTATCTCTTAAGAATGGAGGAATATCATATTCATCATCTATTGATGATGTATTATTTGTTGTTTCCTCATCATATACAGGTGCATATGGTACATCATCTATTACTGCTTTATCAGAATCAAATCCTGTAGCAATAACAGTAACTATTACTTCATCATTTAAATCTTCATTGATAACTGCACCAAAGATAATATTAATATCTGTTTGAGCAGCTTGTCTTACTACTTCAACTGCATCTGATGCTTCAAATAATGTTAATGAATTACCACCAGTAACATTAATGATTGCATCTGTAGCACCATCAATTGATTCCTCTAATAATGGGCTTGATACAGCTTGTCTTGCAGCTTCAACAGCTCTATTTTCACCAGTACCTAATCCAATACCAATTAATGCTGATCCTCTATTAGCCATTACTGATTTAACATCAGCAAAGTCTAAGTTTAATAATCCAGTAACAGCAATTAAATCTGATATAGATTGAACACCTCTATGTAATACATTATCTACTGATTTGAATGCATCAGTAAATACTGTGGTCTTATCAATAATACTTCTTAAATTATCATTTGGAATAACAATAATTGTATCTACATGTTGTTTTAATTCATCTAGACCAATTATAGCTTGATCCATTCTTCTCTTACCTTCAAACTTGAATGGCTTAGTTACTATAGCTACAGTTAATGCTCCAAGGTCTTGTGCAATTTCTGCAATTATAGGAGATGCACCTGTTCCAGTACCTCCACCTAAACCACAAGTAACGAATACCATATCAGCGCCTTCTAAAGCTTTTCTTATTTCATCTCTAGATTCTTCTGCAGCAGCTCTACCTGTTTCAGGATTTGCTCCAGCACCTTGACCTTTAGTAGTATTCTTACCTAATTGTAATTTATAATCTGCAGGGCTAGCATTTAATGCTTGTAAATCTGTATTTGCAGCAATAAAGTCTATTCCTTTAACTCCATATTCGATCATTCTATTGATAGCGTTACATCCGCCACCACCAACACCTACAACTTTAATTCTAACTATAGGATTACCAAATTGATCAGTATTATTCATATAATCACTCCTTAATTATCAAAAAATTTGCCAAATACTCTATTAAGTAATGAACTATTAGATTTATCTTGATTAGAACCACTTAATACATCTAAGTCATCTTGAGATAATATAGAAAATTCTTTATCTCTAAGTCCTAGTTTTTCATCGAAATATTTAATCATTCCAATAGCACAAGCAAATTTATTATCTCTAGCTCCAATAACATTTACTTTACCTATTTTTGCTAGAGGTCCAAAAACACTCTCTACTTCCAAATTAAAACCTTTAAATTCTGAGAGTCCTCCTGTTATAATTATATAACTTATTTCTTTCTTTGTTAAGTAGTTTATTTCATTTTTTACTGTGTTAAGCATCTCATGTACACGGGACATACACACTTCACTTACTTCATATTGATTTAGAGTAATCTTTTCGCCTAATGTATTAACAACATCTTTTGTAGTTTTAACACTTGCATTACGTTTATTGGCTAAAGCAAATGTTTCTTTTACTTCTTTAGCTACTTGATTATCTAATTTATATATAAATGATAAGTCTTGATCTACTAAATTACCACCTAATGGTAAAACATTATTATTGATAATAATACCTTTATTTATAACACCTATATTAGTTACTTCTGCACCAATATCAATAACAATACCTGTACTTTCTTTAATAAGTGATTGAGACTTCTCAGCTAAATAACTCCTATTAGCATAATAAGCTCCCATAGAAGGAATCATTACATCTACTACTGAACAATTACACTTTTCTAGTATTTTAGCTACACCATATATTTCTCTTTTAGGAACAGATACAATAACTGTTTTAACTTGTAAAGATTTACCCTTTATTCCTTTAGGACTAATAGTAGCTACATCGTCTACTTTATAGCGAATAGGTATAATTGTAACTATTTCATTACCTGGTGTTAGTCCTCCAGTTATAGATTGTTGTAATACTTTTTGAATTATACTTGAAGATACTTCTCCTTCTTCTTGTATATCTATTTCTGCTTCACCTATTTTAAAATCACATGAATCTTCATTTACTGATACTACTGTCTTAGTAACTTTGACTCCTAATGTTTCTTCAGCTTTCTTTAAAATCTTTTTAATAGCGTATTCAGTTTCATCAGGATTATATATAGCACCCTTCTTAACACCTCTTGATTGTTCTTCAAGAGCACATAATACATTTACGTGTCCATTTAAGATTTCTGCTACAACAAGTTTTATTTTAGATGAACCTATATCTAAACTAGATAGAATTTCTCTCATAAACTACACCCTATTCTTAGATAATTATACTATAAATAAATATTAAAATAAAGAATTATCGTGGTATAATTATGTTAGGTGATTTATATGACAACACTTGTAATTATTTTGAATAAAATTGTTACATTCTTAATTAATATTTTAAAAATAATATTACATAAAGATGGTTCTGTTTGGCCAGGATATATTGCATCTAAATGTGATCCAGATATATTAAATAAATTAGTATATCCTAAATTTGTTATTGGTGTAACTGGTTCTTCTGGTAAAGGATCTACTACCAAACTAATAGCTAAAATATTAACTAAGAATGGATATAAAGTTGTATGGAATAAAAATGGTTCAAATATTACTAATGCTTTAACTACTTTAATATTAAATCATACTAATCCATTCACTAAAAAAGTTAAATGTGATGTATTATTACTTGAATTAGATGAATCATCATTCTATAAAGTATTTAATAAGAATCAAATGACTCATTTAATTGTAACTAACTTAACTAGAGATCAAGTAGCTCGTAATGGAGAACCAATACTTGTTTATAACAGAGTTAAAGATTCATTATCAGATAATATTCATTTAATATTAAATGCTGATGATCCACTTGTATTAAGATATACTATTGATACTAACAATACTTATACTAAATATGGTATACAAAGATATGAAACTGATTATACTAAACCTTACAATGATACATTAGATTCAGCATATTGTCCTAGGTGTAATAAAAAGTTAAAATATCATTTTTATCACTATGGTAATATTGGCTCATTCTATTGTAAGGAATGTGAATTTGGAACTAATCCATTAGATTATAAAGGTAAAGATATTAATTTAACTAATAGATTCATGACTATAAATGATCATATAGTAAAATTAGATCATGGTGCATTCTTCACTGCTTATGCTACACTTGCAGCATACACTACTTGTAATTTAATTGGTATATCTGATGAAGATATAATGAAAGTATTAAACAATGATTATAAAGATTCAAACTCAGAAAATATGTTTAGAGTTGGTAGAAGAAAAATAGAAATGATAGATTCTAAACCAGAGAATGCTCTATCATATGAACAAACTATTGATTATATAAATGAACAAAAAGGAACTAAAACAGTTGTTATTGGATTCGATAATGTATCTAGAAGATATGCTTTAAATGATTTATCTTGGATGTATGATATAGATTTCAATAAACTAAATAAAAAAGATATAGATAAAATCTATTGTATTGGTAGATTTAGATATGATATTGCAGTATGTTTAAAATACAATAATATACCTGATAATAAAGTAGTTATTGTAGATGACTACAAAAGAGTATTACCTAATAAAGTATATAATCATTCAAAAGGTAATATATATGTTGTCGTATTCTTAGATATGATGGCACCTGTAAAGAAAGCTTTAAGTGAGGTGAGACGCTAATGAAAAAGATTAATATCCTACACTTATATTATGACTTAGCTAACTTATCTGGTGATTCAGGTAATATTAAGGCTATAACAAGAATATTAGATGAACAAAAGGTTCCATATAACTTAGATAAATTATCTTTAGATGATGATATTAAATTCAGTAAATATGATCTAGTTTATCTAGGACATATGAATTATGAAGTACAAGAGTTAATAAGAAAAGATTTATTAAAATATAAAAAAGATTTACTTGATGCTATAGAAAATGGTTTATACTTTATTTCTACAGGTAATTCATATGAATTATTTGGTAAATCAATAAATGGTAAGAAAGCATTAAATCTATTTGGATTTGAAAGTAAGAAAGTAACTAATATTGTAAGTGATGAAGAACTTCAAAACTTAGAAAGATTAGTATCTGAAGCTATATGTTATATGAAAGATTTAGATTATCCTATTATAGGATTCTATAATCATGGTAATGAACATACTAATAAAGATAATATCTTATTCAATGTAAAAAAAGGATTTGCTAGTGCTTCCTTAATGACTACAGAAGGAGTACATAAATACCACTTCTATGGTACATATTTACTCGGTCCACTTCTAGTACGTAATCCTTACCTATTAGATAAAATCATGAAAGATTTATTAACTGATAGAAATATTCCTTTTAAAGCTAAAGATAGTTTAGATAAAATAGCTTATAAAGAATACTTAAGAAATTTTAAAATTGATATAAAATAATCACTTCTTATTGAAGTGATTTTTTTATTATTATATAATTTAATTAGAGGATATGTGTATGAGAAGCAACAATGAATTAACAATATTAAAAGAAATTAATAATATAGAATATGCTAAATATAAATACTTTTTTATAGGATTTTTAATATCTTTAATACCCTATTCACTTATATTATTAATTGCAACTAAATTAACAGTATCTAAAGCATTTGTCTATACTTTAGTATTTATTACTATATTATCTTGTGTAGCTAATGCATTTATATTAAGTAATAATATATATAATAAATTAATAACTTTTTTTGAAAATAAATATCAATCTAATTATAAAAAGATAAAAGACTCAATTATTTGAGTCTTTTTTATCTTTTCGTTGATGATGCTTCATAGCCATATCCCACACGAGATATTTTTGATTGTTGGCAAGCACGATCATTACCAGTACACTCACACTTAATACTTGCATAAGCAGCACCAGTATTTTCACCAGATACACATGAAATAAATGAGTCACTATGAGCTGCAGTAGAATATGATAAATCAATATCATAATGTTCTCCACCTTCACTTATAATTGGTACATTTATTCTCATAATATTAGGTATTGATGAACTAGTTTTAGCTCCAAGCCCTACAGTATATTTAACTGTTATTTGCCCTAATTGTACTTCGTCAGGTATTTCATTCATTAATGAATTTAATGTTATCCATGTAGGTGCATCACCAGAATAGTCGTAATGTCCACGAACATATCTAATCATCCATGAACTATTCTTACCAGTAATACCTTTATTATTTACATCATATTTTTGATTATAATTATATATCATTAAGAATCCTACATTATCGGTTACACCATCATCAGCAAAATCAAATCTTAAACATTTGAAATCACTTCTATACATATCATTTAAGTTATAACTTTCAACATCTACTTGATATATATCACATGCAGATATTTGATAAATACCATAGTCAATTAGATCTTCTTGAATTCTTTCTGTAAATTGTGCTTGGTTTAATACGTATCTTGATTGTATTTGATTATTTCTATCTTCATTACGAACATTAACTAACATATTAAATAAAACAATAACAACCATACCTATTATTAAGATACTTAATAATATTTCAACAATAGTTACGCCACGCTTATATATATTCTTTTTCATCGTTATTTCCTCCAATAAAATCTAATATGCGTAACCACTATTAGATCCATAACCATAACCGTAATTATTCTTACAAATAGGATCAGTCTTTCCATATTCATCGTATGTACAATAGTAATTAAGATTATACTCAGATTCATCAAAATCTATATCTCTATATCCATTTCTAGATAATCTTAGTGTTGAATGAACTACATCGTATTTACCATTATCATAAACATGTTTATACTTAACAATAAAATATAATTCAGTATTAGGATTAAAGTCTTCACCAACACCTAAACTTTGAATATAATCAATAGTAGTTGCATCAAATGACATCAAAATATCATTTTTATTAGGTGAATTAAGGATTGTACGTGGAGATAAATTAATATAAATCTTATCTACATCAAACATATCTTTTAATGGATATAATGGTGAAGTAGAAGCTACATTACCTATATCACAAACCCAAGGAATATAATCATGTCCATTATCAGAAGTATTATTTTGAATAATATCATTAATATAAAAGGCTTTACTTTGCCAATTATATGATGCTCCTTTATCTAATGGAAGTGGTTTACATTCAAGTTTATCAACACCATAGCTAGGGTCGAATCCATAATAATTAGCAAGAGCTAATGATTTAATATAATTAGCTACATTATAAGTTGTATAGATACTATCAGTCGTATCAAATGTTTGTCTTTCTCTAGAAACTCTTAATATATGTGCATAGGAACCATATAATAACATTAATGTTACAGATAATACACATACTACTACAACTGTTTCCATGAAAACAAAACCATTTTTATTTCTTATTTTCATATCATCACCCTATTTTACCATATTACCCGCAAAGCATCCTGAACCATAACATCCTTCTAAATTTAGATTATCATTATAAGAAGAACTAACTACACCTGCTAAATATGGATCATTAGGTAGTCCTTTTCCACCATTAATGATAGGTGCCGCAGAAAAGTCACCACTACTGTATTTAGCCCAACCAAATGTTACATCTAGTTTAAATCTTAATTTATATATTGGAGTTAAAGTAGAATCAAGAAAGTCATTATTGTTGATTTCATTTTCAATTACAATCAAATCACTTGTATTATGTGTATAGCTTACAGGAGATGCAAAATAACAAAAATCTATACTTTTATTAGTATTTATAGAAGACTTATCACTTGATAAAGTTTTATTATCTACTACATCAACATACCCAAATGGATTAGTCTTAGTAACGCCATCTTTTTTATACGAATATGATAATGTATCATTTTCAAATGTAGCACCACAATAATCATTTAATATTCTTCTAGAAGTTTCATTAGCATTTGCTAAATTACCTCCAGCATTACGATAATTATCAAAGTTATAAGCTTTATATACATAGTATGCTCCATTTAGATTTGTTGGGTATGTATAGCTAGTTGTATAACCAGCATTAGCAAGGGTAGAATCTCCACTATTCATACTAACAATATAAGATCCTTTTACATTAAACAATGATCTTTTAACTGATTGAGGAATAGTGGTACTTTCTCTAATACTTCTTAATGTATTAGCATCTACTATAGAAAAATCCAAATCCTTTGTCCAATTCAAATCTATGCCAAACATTTTCTTGAATAATTCATTATCATATACTGCAGAATTCTTTTTTTTCATTTCTTCAAATACTTGAACAGCCATTGGGTGTCTTTTGTTTATAGAATCGCTTTCAAGTTTTACCTTTACGCTTGGTGCTACAACCAATAAGTCACTTAGCATTTTAACGTTGACTTCTTCACCATTTATTTGAACATCATATACTTGCCACATTCCCTCGCCAGAAAGAATATTATACTCAAGATTATCATTTGCACGGCTAATTTGAATATAGTCACCTACTTTTAAATCCCTAAAAGTTAGATTATTGATAGTATTTAATCTTTCTCTTGCTTCTTCTTCAATCTTTTGAACTAATAATCTGTTATGTAAAAAGTTTAATAATAATACGATAAATAAAGAGATAAATACTAGAAAAAATGCATATAATAAACTAGTTGCAATAAAACCATTTTTCTTCATTTATACCTCTCCTATTCTAAATATATTATAGAATAATTAAGGGTTTATTACAATAAAAAATAGGATTTAAATAATCCTATTTCTTATATCTAAAATATTTCATTAAATAATTCATCATAATTAGATATATATTTAATATCTAGTTTACTAGTTATTTCTTCAGGTACCTCATTAACATCACCTTCATTATCAGATGGTAAATAAACCTTATTGAAGCCTGAGTTATAAGCACCTATTAGTTTTTCTTTTATTCCACCTATTTGGAATATATCTCCATGTAAACTAATTTCACCAGAGAAACATACATTACTAGGTATTTCTTTATCTAATAATAAAGATAATATAGCTGTAGTAATAGCTAGTCCTCCAGATGTACCATCTTTCTTAATGCCATAGTTTAAAGCATTAATAACTATTGAATTGTTAGTTAATAATTTAGTATCAACACCATATTTCTTAGCATTAGATAAAATATAATTATAAGCTATTATAGTTGTTTCTTTAACTGAATCAGATACATTACCTATAACTTTAATAGATTCATCTGTATCAGTTAAAATAGCTTCAAATGGTACTATTACACCACCATTAGGAGTAACTCCCAATGAATATACATCACCTATGTGATGATTTTTATTTAACTTTCTATTATATACATTACTTCCTAGTATAGAAGATACTGCATCAATAGTTAATACTTTATTATTCGAATTAAGAATAATATTTCTTACTATCTTTCTTAATATTCTTTCTAACTCTCTTACACCAGGTTCTTTAGTATAGTTATGCACAATAAAAGTTAATACTTCATCACTAATCTTTATCTTCGATACATTATATTCATCACATATAATTGGTAGAATATATTTCTTAGCTATATTAACTTTTTCTTGCTCTGTATAAGAATTAATTTCTATTACTTCCAATCTATCTCGCAATGTATCAGGTATGTCTCTGATATCATTAGCTGTAAGAACAAATATTATTTTAGATAAATCAAATGGTTCTTCAATGTAGTTATCAACAAACTCTTTATTTAAAGTAGCATCTAATATATCTAATAATATAGCTGAAGGATCTCCGTGATAGTCTTTTACTATTTTATCTACTTCATCAAATAGTATTACAGGATTAGCAGTTCCACATTTAGATAAGCCTTGCATTATCTTACCAGGAGATGCTCCTAAGTATGTTCTTCTATGTCCTGTTAATTCAGATGAATCGGATAAACCGCCTAAACTAATCTTAATAAATTCTCTATTTAATACTTTTGCTAAACCAATAGCAAATGTAGTTTTACCTGTACCAGGTGGTCCAACCAGACAAAGGATTGGAGAATTTAAATCTTTAGAATTTTTCTTTATAGCAATAAATTCTAATATTCTAGTTTTTACTTCATCATATCCAAAATGATATTTATCTAAACTCTTCTTAACTTTCTTTAAGTCCATTTCATCTTTACTATATTTATTCCATGGTAAAGATAAAACTGTATCTAGATATGATCTAATAACATTACTATCAGGATTATTTTCTGATGTATATGAATATCTTCTAACTTCATTCAATAATTTAGCTCTAGTTTTATCTGATAAATCAAGTGCTTCAATTTCTTCACTGATATGTGCTACTTCACTTTGTTTATCAATACTAATACCTAATTCTTGATTAAGTTTAGATATCTTTTGTCTTAAGATATAATCTCTTTCTTGTTTTGATAAGTTTTCTTTTATTTCATCATTAACTTTATTCTCAATATTTAATACATCTAACTCTAAATTAATATCTTTTACAAGATTATTAGCTCTTGTAAGATAATCAAATTCATTCATGTATTCTCTTTTTTTAGTTTCATCTATTGGTAAAAAGTTAACTACTACATCCGTCAACATATCTAAATCAGTTATGTTAGCTATAGTACTTGTAACTGCATTGGAAACATCAGGATTAGTTTCCATATATTCTGATATAAGTTTTTTAATAGTTCTTACTAATGCTTTTTCAGAGTCTGTTACTATATTTTGAATATATAATCTTTTAACTGTACAGTCTAATATGTTATCAGTATTTCTATATTCTTTTACTTCTACTCTATTTAATCCATATAAAGTTATTCTATAGTTACCATTTGGTAATTCTATTTTAGTTTTAATCTTACCTATAACACCATATTTAGGTAATGAATTACTATCAATAGAGATATCAGTAGCTGATAGGGAACTTATAATTAATAACTTATTGTTATAGTACTTTTCAGCAGCATCTACTATCTCTTTTGATTCATCTGTAGTCAAGTCTAGTCTTACTTCTTGATAAGGAAGAAGAACTAGCTTTTGTAATAACAACACTCTTAAATTTTCAAGCATGTTCTTTCCTCCTTATTTAAAAAACGTTGTTTTCTATTATATGGTTTTTATATATTTTTGTAAATAAAAAAGTGATGGTTTTAATCACTTTTTTTAATCTATTTTTTATGTATATCGTTTATCAATTATTTTCATTTTTATACTTACATATTTCTCTAAATTTACATCCTTCACATAAAGGATTTTTAGCTTTGCAGTAATATCTACCAAATAATAATATTTGATGATGTAGTCTTCCTAATTTATCTTTAAATCTTTTATCTAACTTCTTTTCAACTTGAAGTGGATTATCTTTATTACTTGCTAATCCTAATCTTTTAGCTACTCTTTCTACATGTGTATCAACAGCTATAACATTTTCATTAAAAATATTAGCTAATACTACATTACAAACTTTTCTACCTACTCCAGGTAATGATTCAATATATTCTCTATTATTAGGAACTATTCCATTTTGTTCTTGTAATAATCTATTAGCTATTTCTTTAATATAAATAGATTTTCTATTCATATTACCACATGGTCTAATAATATCAGTTATATCTTTTATATCAGCATTAGCTAATCCTTTTAAATCATATTTATCAAATAATACTTTAGTTACTTGATTAACTCTTTCATCAGTACATTGTGCACTTAATACTGTAGCGATTAATAATTCATAATCTTTAGTATAGTTTAAAGAACACTTTGGATCAGGTATATAGTATTCAAATATTTTAATTAGTTCTTCATTGTTCATCAGTATCATCTAACCAATCATATTCGAATAGATTAACCATAGTATTATCTAAATTTATTTCTTTTCTTACATCTGCAGATGTCTTATATCCTTTTTTAGCCCAAGCTTGTAATATACGTGTTATATATCTTAAAGACTTAGCACCTGAGAATACTGCTTCCTTTAAAGCTTCATGGATTAATGATTCATCATAGGTATCCAACCATCCATTTATTACTTCATATTCCATTGGTGATAATGTTCTTCCAAATTCTTCTTGGAATTCATCGAAGACATTACTCTTATTTTCTTTCTTAATATCTCTTTGAATATCATTAGTAACATACTTAAGTATATTATCTGTTGATATTACTTCATCCATTAAACCTTTATCATTAGTTATTGTTTTAGATTCAATTAGATTTAATTCTAATAACTTATCATAAGAAACCATTATTTCATCTTCAGTTAAATATACTGAGTTTCTAATTGCATCAATATCTAATGTTGGATTTTCAACATTCATAAAATAAATAAGTAATAATAAATCATTTAAATATAAAGATAATTCATGAGCAACTTTAATTAAATAATTCTTAATTAAATAATCCTTCTTTTTTAATGTATTATAAATTACATTATTCACGATATCATCTCCAATTATTTTCTATATATTTAATTATCTCTTTCTTATCATTTTTTAATTCATTATCTAATATTTTAATCTCTAAATCAGCAATAATATCTTTTATTATTCTACCTGGTTTAATATTTAATAGTATTAATATATCATCTATTCTAATATCTATGTCTTTACTAGAATATATTGGTAGATTCTTATATAGCTCTGATACATATGAACGATCAATAGATAATAAATCACATGCTAATTGACAAGTATATAAACCATACTTATACAAAATAGTATTATCTATTATACCATACTCACATATTTTTTTAATATTATTAATTTCATTAATTTCGTTTTTAGTAAATGGATATTTTTTAGCATCTAATTCACTCCAAATAGTTAAAGGAAAGCAAGAATCTTTAATATCTTCAGGAATAGTTATTTCTAATACATCTTCTAACCCTAATTCTTTAATATATTTTAACCCTTCAATTCTATTGTTAGAATTAATTATATAATCTAATTCTTCTTTTCTTCTTGTATAACTTAATGTTGATAATAATCCTTTATTTTGTTTAATAAAAGTAACTAATTCAGGATCTATATCAAAAGATAATAAAGTCTTAAATCTAATAGCTCTTAAGATTCTTAAAGGGTCTTCAACTATTCTATCTTTAATATTACCTATTAGTTTTATCTTCTTATTCTTTATATCTTCTTGTCCATTACAGAAGTCATATATCTTACCATCTATATCCATATATAAAGAGTTAATAGTAAAATCTCTTCTTACATAATCTAATTCCATGCTATCAATATATTCAAACTCTAATGGTCTTCTATTTTCATATGATATTTCTTTTCTAAAAGTAGTTATATCAAATGAATATGAACCTATCTTAAAACTTACACCACCATAGTTATGATTTGATGCTTCAGGAAATAATTCTAATAATTCATTTGGTTTAGCTGATGTAGCGATATCAATATCATATGATTCATTACCTAATAAGAAATCTCTAATATATCCACCTACAATATAACCTACATAACCTTTATTAATTATTTTCTTTAATACTTTTTTTATTTCATTATTCATATTGATTCCTCACTTATATTATACTAGCAGAAAATAAAAGTTGATAAAAAATACCAACTATCTACTATGCATGTTTTTAATTCTTTCAGGAGTTAAAAAATAATATCCCCCTGACATACCAATATTCTTTTTCATATCTTCTTCTTGTTTAATTCCTTTTGCCGCTAATGAAATTAATCTTTTTTCCATTTTTCTTTTAGTTATTTCATTATCTATTGTATGAAATAGTCCCTTCTTTTCATAATATGAAACTAGATTAAAAGGTGCACCAGTTGCTTTGGATACTTCATCTAATGTTGCATTACTATGACTATTAATATAATCTCTTATAGCTGGTCTAAATTTAGAATCACATTCAATACATACTCTTATGTTATCAAATGAAATAGTTTTACCACATGATACACAAGCACCAATATTTTTAGGTTGTAACATATCTTCTAATTTCATTCTATCACCTACTTTAATTTTATCATTCTTAACACAATAAATAATATAATATACAAACCTTTTACATGCCTTTTACAAAGATAAACAACACAATTTTTGAAAGTGTTGGATATGGTTGAATCACATATATTAAAGATATATATTTTTATATAGTTGGGTGAATATATATGGATAAGAAGTTTAAGAAAATTATTAAAATACAACTTATTATTTTTACACTTATTCTATTTGTTGGATATGCTGGTTCAACAGCAGAATTAATACAAAATTCAGAAGCTAAAATAGCATTTGATAAAAATGATTTTAAAGTATACTTTTCTGAATATACACATAATTCTGGAAAAGCAGCAGCTTTTCGTTCCGACTACGATAATTCATTAAGTGTTTATACATACTCATCATCATTAAAGCAAGGAGATAGTGGCACTATTGATTTTACTATAACCAATAATTCATCCCAATACGACGCATATGTATATGTAGAACCCGATACTTCTAATCAAAAAGAAGCTGACTTTAATTATGATGATTACTTTGAGTATGAGTTAACAAACTTTAAACAAAACGAACCTGTTTTAGTAAAAGCAAAAGAATCAGAAAAAGGAAAAATAACAATAACTGTTAAAAAAGATATACCTGATAAAACAAGTTTGCAATACGAAATTAAACTTACTATTAAAATTACATCCATAGAAAGAACAGAAAAAGCTACTCCAAAATATCACACAGTTACCTTCGATCCTAATGGTGGAGAATGCACTGAATTAACAAGAATTGTTGAGGAAGGAACTAAAATCGGTAAATTACCTACTCCAACAAGAGACGAATATAAATTTACTTATTGGATGAATGCTAAGAATTACGCTATGGCTTGGGAAAGTGATTATATAATGGAAGATATGACTTATAAAGCTCAATGGGAACCAACCATTAACGAAATATTTTACGATGCTAATGGTGGAACCGGAACCATGGAAAATAGTAAATTTGATATAAATAAGCACGGTAATTTAAGAAAGAATACTTTTGTTAGACCTGAATATATATTTAAAGGTTGGGCATTTAAGCCTGATGCCACAACACCTGATTTCGCTGATGAAGCAACATTTAAAGACAATGCTTTATTCAAAAGACACGACATTAAATTATATGCAGTATGGAGAAAAGAAATAATGGATACAGCTATAGAATTTACCCCAGATAATACTACTTTAAAACAACTAGGATATACCGTTGAAGAAACAAATCGTACTATAAAAGCAGGATTAACTGAAGTAAAAGTATACGAAATAAAAAAAGATGGAAAACTTGTAACAAGTATAAATATTCCAGAGTATTACACGTATGAAAACCAAAAATATCATATAACTACAATTGGAAAAGAATATGATATAAATGTATTTACCCCAAATGATACACTTGAAGAAATAATCATGCCAGATAGTATTGAAGTACTAGGATCTACTGCATTTGCTTATTATTCAAAACTAAGTAAAGTACGCTTTTCTAATAATTTAAAAATATTAGGTTTAGACTCATTTCTAAGTTGTACTTCACTTACTAGCATTACTCTTCCAGAGACTGTTAAAATAGTAGGCGTTAATGCATTCAACAATTGCACTTCATTAACTAGTATTACATTACCAGCAGAACTGAAAGAAATAGGTACTAATGCTTTTATGAATACTAAACTTAACAGTATAGTAATACCTGGTTCAGTTACTACTATTGGTTCATCTGCATTTTATGGCACTGATAATTTAAAAACAATAGTAATTAATGAAGGCGTTAAAGAAATCGGTGATTATGCTTTTTATGATTCAGCATTAACTAAAGTAATTATTCCTAGTACGGTTACTTCCATTGGTAGTAGTGCTTTTAGTTTTAATAAATATTTAGCGCAGGTTTATATTAAAAGTACTAATGTCACATTAGGAAAGGAGTGCTTCAATCATCTCAAAGAAGGAACAACATCTGCATATGGATCTACAATATATGTTAGAAATTCTAGTATAAGAGATACATTATTATCAAATAAACATGATGAATATATGAGCAATGTAACTGACTATATAACAATATCTAATAAGGGAGTTATGTCAAGTGATACACGTGTTACTCAAGTATCAACTAATTACAATTGGAAAATATAAAAAAACTGGTATTATTTACCAGTTTTCTTTTTACCAATTAACCAATTTTTTCCATCAACTATTCTAGTTACTAACATAGAAGTTGATACATCACCTACAACATTTAACATTGTAGCAGGAGGATCAATTATAGTTGCTATCATAGTTAAGATTGGTAATACTTCTACAGGATATCCCATTAAAGTTAATATCATCATTTCAGAGATTGTTCCACCACCAATTGGAACACCTGTTATTAATAAATTTGCAAATAATGCTACTCCAAGTACTTTGATAGTACTTACTTCTGTATTAAATAAACATACTAAGAACATTATCTTAAATACAGAACCTATTATAGATCCATCTTTATGGAAAGATGTTCCCATAGGTATAGTAGTTTCAGCTATATCATTTGGTACACCTATTTTCTTTGCTACATTAACATTAACAGGAATAGATGCTGCTGAAGAACATGTAGCTAATGATGTTACTGTTGATGGTATTATATTAGTCCAAAACTTAATAACACCTTCTTTACCACCTGCAATAAATGCATATATTGTATAGAATATAATATAGAATAATACTGCTACTATTGTATAAACAATAAATGTTTTTAAGAAGCCTGTTCCAATTGATGCACCAAATGTACCAATTAGATAAGCAAAATAGCAACCTAATCCAATAGGAGCATAATACATAATTATTTTAATTATGTTTTGCATTACATCGTTTGCACTTTGTAATACTTCATTAAATTTATCACCATTCTTACCACTCATATTAATAGCTATACCAACTATAATTGAGAATATTAATAAAGCTATAAGATTATTTCTAGATAATAATTTATTAAAATCATTTACTGTAAGTAAATTAACTGTAGAAGAAGCAATATCCACTTCTTCACTTTCTGCAGTCATATCAAACATTTCTTGTATTTTATTAGTATCTTCTACATTGACTAGCTTTATTGGTTTAGTTACAAAGAAACCAACTAAACAAGCTATCAATGATGTAATAATAAATACGCCAACAATTGATCCAATTATCTTACCAATTCTTTTAGGACTTTTCATCTTACCTATTGAACTAGTAATAGTTAAGAATATTAATGGTACTATAGATACCAATAAAAGATTTAAAAATATATCACCAAATGGTTTAAGTATTTCCGTCTTTTCCTTAAATACTAAACCTACTATTGCACCTATTATAATTGATGCAAGTAGAATAATTGTCCCCTTATAATTCTTCAAGATTCTTTTCATATTATCACCTTCTACCTACATTATAAATCTAATAATTTAAAATACAATAAAAAAGCATTATTTCTAATGCTTTTTAAATATTATTTAAATCAGGAATAATGCCTATTTTAATAGATAAATTAGATATAGTTGTTCTCTCTAAGTATCTCATTGGATTACCATTTTGATCTAATGATGCACCAAATGTAACTGGAGTATTAAATGTTCCATTATAAGACGATGCATCTTGTAATAATGTCCATGATGCTCCATTAATACTATAATATATCTTCTTATCTTTTCTTGCTATTCTTACAGCCATTGGTTTAGTGTAAGACATATTAGCAGATTTCTTTGTGTTACCAAATCTTGATGTTAACTCTAATTGGTTATTATTTTTTCTGAAAGTAAATCCTGGATAATTAGCTGATGCAAGTTCATATTTTGAATTAAGTATTGTAGCTTGAGTTTCAGTTTGAGTATTTGAATAATCATCAATAGTAAATTCAATTAAGAAATCTTTATTTATATTTGTAGAATCAAATAATCTTATACCTGTATCAATATACTTACTATTAGCATAAGCACTACAACCATCACCTGTCATATTAGCATTAGCACCATTGAATGTACATGTAGCATTAAATGTATATGCTGATTGAAGTAATTCTGACTCATCTTGCCATTGAGCATATAATGTTATAGTACCAGATGGAACTAAATTACTAATACTTTGATTATCAATTAAACTTATTCCACTTCCATCGGCTTGAGTATTCCAACCAGTAAAATGATAACCTGTTCTAGTAAATGTATTACTATTTAAGTTCTTACTTTGATCATATATAAATTCTTCGAATGGCATAGTTCCTGTACCACCATTAGCATTAAATTGAACTATATATGTATTAGGTGTATAGTGAGCTGTATAATTCTTATTACCTATTGTACCAGTTTCAATTGTAACAATTAATTGTTCATCATTACCGTTACTTCCTGTCCAACCAGTAAATGTATAACCTACTTTAGTTGGTTGTTGAAGTGTAAATGTTGGACTTGTATCATAATAAGAAGTTGGGTTATCAGCAGTACCACCATCTAAGTTATAAGAAATATAATACTTACCTGCTTCTTCATTATATGTTAAGTAACCTTGTGTAGAAGGAGATGCTATCTTAGCATAGTTAGCATTATTACGAGAACCATTATACTTCAACTCATAGCTTGTTCCTCTACCACCTACTAGTTTATTATCATTACTAAACATATTACTAGATTGACTACCATTTGCTACAGTAAAGTCATATATTGCATAAATAGTTAATAAACTTGTATCTCCACTAAACATAGATCTATAATCCATTACATTAGATGTATCAAATCTCTCACCTAAAGTAATAGTAGTTGCAGCACTTACATTAAAGAACATACCATACATATTAACTACATTAGATGTATCAAATCCACTTACATCAAGTGATTTAACAGTCTGACAATTTCTGAACATCCAATACATTGATTTAGCATTAGATGTATTAAATCTACTTACATCTATTTCAGGTAGCTTTTTACAACCACCAAACATTCTCTTTAAGTCAGATGAATTAGTTGTATCTATTTCAGATAAATCAACTTCTTCTAGCTCATTACAGTCATTAAACATAAACGATGTACCATATCCACTGGATACGTCATTTTCAACATTTAAATAACTATATCCTACTTCATTATTATATTGCAACTTTAATCCACTAGTATTTATCTTACCTTTAATAGTCTTTAACTTACGATCCTTATCAAACCAGTGTGAGAAGTTTTCAACTTTTTCTGTACTAGTTCCATTTAAATCAATATTAGTAACATTACCC
>Ga0247611_10004728_pt1 | contig 18623 bp, 41 predicted proteins | sample 177DNAGHGhighgp2_FD_192422 | JGI IMG/M metagenome (GOLD analysis project Ga0247611, IMG submission 192422) | Sheep rumen microbial communities from Palmerston North, Manawatu-Wanganui, New Zealand - 1770 DNA GHGhigh gp2 | ecosystem: Host-associated > Mammals > Digestive system > Stomach > Rumen... | reverse complement strand
AACCAGCCGGTAAATTTCCATTTTTGTTACGATGATTCCAAGTATTACGTATAAATATTTTAGAAAAATCTAATTTTCTAGAAGTATCAAATAGTGCATTAAAATCATCAACACGTATAACACCAGCAATATGCGTCCATGTACTCATTCATTTATTCTCCTAAAAGATAAATTAAAAAAGTAATAATTAAACTAATTATACCAATTGAAAGTACAATTATTTTTATAGTATCACTTATTATTCTATCATGCAAATTTAAAGGAACATAAGCCATTTTTACCACCATAAATAATATACATTTTTACAAAACCAATTTACAAAAGAATGCATATGCATATTAAAATCTTTTTCATATTCATCATGTTTTAATATAAATTCTAAATCAAAAATCGCTTTTTTTAATTGATCATGCCATTCTTTTTCATTATTCAAATGTCCAGGATAACAACCATATGTTAATTTTTCAAATCTTTTTAACCTAGGATATATCCATTCAAAAAAAGTATAATCTAAATCATGTAATTCAAAATCATCAAAACCACGTATTTTACGCTGAATAAAAAATTTTATTTTACGATGTATAGAAGTCAAAGCTTGATTTAATTTATTTTCCATAGTATTATCTCTATCACTTAACTATCTTGAAAATTTACCAGTATTTATATTATCTATAGAAACTTCATGCTTATCATGATCATAAATAATATGACAAGAAGGTTGTAAAACATAAAAATTCTTATGATGTAATGTGCTTAATCTTACAGCTTCTTCAACGGCTTCTTTTTCTGTTTTATGCCTTTTTAAAGGTTTGTTTTGCGCTCTATTATATACGTACCAAAATTGATTCATTTTTTAACTTCCTTTTTAATTATAGATAACATCGCTTTTAATTTAAGTAAAGCCTTTTTATTTTTTGTTTTTATTATAAACAATTCATCTTTATATGTATATGATTTTTCAATCATATGAGTACGACCATAACCTAAATATTCATATTTAATATCATTTATTTTAAAGACTTCTATTGGATCACAATATTTAACTGACATCATTGAACCTTCTGTATTATAATGTTTTATATCAAAATCATCAGTGCTTGTATAATTCCAAGTATCAATAACAAAAAGTTCATCTGGATATTCAGCTAACCAAATTTTATCTGTGTTTTTAAGTACTTCAAAAATAACTTCTCTTTTATTTAAATCAGTAGTATAAAAACCTGTTTTTGTGATTTCATTCAATTTCATTTAGTAATTCATCCACATATATTAAAAATTTTTAAAATTATCTACAAGAGCTCTATTAAACTGATATCAAATTTTATTTTTATTTATAACAATCCAGCCTTTTTTTTATAAATAATATAAATTTTTATATATTAATTAATTATCTTCTTCTAATGCTTGGTTGATTTTATTCAGCAATATAGATTGCTCTCTATCTAAAACAGATGAATCATAATCTATTGAGGCAATATTTTCTCTGCACTCTTTCAGCAGTTTTTTGAGCTTGGTGTTTTTCATTTTTAATTCTTGATTTTCTTCTATGCCATTTCCAGCATACCAATTTAATTTTTCCCACTCCTCATAACTCGGCACAGGTGCAAGGACTTCTGTAACTTGTGGAATAGTAAATCTTACCTTTGAATCGTCATACAAACTATAAACTCTACGATATATGTCAACTTCCGCTGTATCGTTTTTATAATAAAGAACGTAATACACCCCCTCTGGAAGTTCGCCTTTTTTCCATTGTTCGGTTAAATCAGTCATCTTGTTTTAACTCCTCAACTTTTGTTAATCTAATACAATAGTCATACTCTGTTTTGCAATGTGGACAACAAATACGATAATTTCCAGTAGGTAAATATACATAAACATCATTAATAACACTATACTCAAATTCTTTGCCACACTTTTCACATTTTACTTTATTTTTTTGTTTCATCATAAATTCAGCTATTTCTTTCATTTTCCACCTACCTTAATGCTAACATTATTTGATACATCTGGTCTGGAGTTTTATTCTCAGCAATGGTAAATACTACTTTATAGCTATGAATCTTTATTTCACCGCTTTTCAAAAACTCTAAATAACGATGTTCGCCAATATTCATAAACATTACATCTTCAAACTCATCACTTCCATATCTTCCACAAAATTCGTCCCAAGTCATTCTTCATTTTCCTTTAAATTCTTTACTGTTTACAGCCTCTTGCCAAGTCGAATATTCAGCGATAAACTCTGTGTCAGGTGATAAGACCTCGCCTTCTCGCATATAACTGCACGTCATACCATCATTATAAATATAATCGTATCGTAGACTGTTGATATGTTTATTAATCTGTGTTATTACTATTATGCCATCTTTATTTTTATAAACCTGTCCTACTTTTATCATTCTTTGTTTCCTTTTTTATTTCTATAAAGAGTTATTAAACCAACAATCCCAAATATTACACAAAACAACTGAAACATCCAAAAAAAGAATATTCCGGCTTGTTTTATTTTTTCTAAATCTTCCATTGACCTACTCCAGTATATCACCTATGTTAAAATTTAGTTCTTTAGTCATCAGCATAATTCCTCAATTTCTTGTTTAGTTAATCTACGTGCATGAACAAAAGAGTGCGTTCCATTACAGCTTTGTGCAATATATCTTGTGCCAGTATCGGTTTCCCTTAACTCTACTAAAATCCCATAATATTTACTGCTAAGGGGACTGTTAAACATACATATCTTCCCAATATCCTGCTCTGTGACTTCTTGTATTGGTCTGGTAATTTCTATTTTATCGTGCCAGTTGATATTAAAAGGCGACTCCGATGTTTCTCCATTATTATACCATAGCAAATCATGATTATCATTATATGTTTGCTTTGTTATTTTAAAAACATTATCAGGCAATATAGACCATAACAAGTCCATATCTTTTTTGTTTTCTATATTAAATATTCTCTGTGTCATTGATTAAACTCTTTGCTATTAACTGCTTCTTCCCAAGTTGGATATTCTGCAATAAGACTTTCACACCATATATTATAAAAATCAGTCTTACTTAATGATGTTTTCTTATAACCTTTATATATAAATTCAACTAAATCTGGTTTTATTATTCTTTTAACAACACGTATTACATGTGCTGTTTTATATATCTGTCCTACTTTTATACTGTTCATTCATCTTCTCCTAACAAATCAGGGTTTTCATGAATATTGCCAATGACTTCAAGTATATCTGTGTCTAAAAATACATGTGCATCATCTACGATATTATTATTTGTACCATAAACTTTCATTCTCCAACAACTTCTTCCCCAGTAAATTTTATATTTCATAATATCGCTATAAACACATTTAAGTACATCTCCTTCATAAATAAGTTTATTATTCTTATCCTTTAAACCGATACATTGTTCCCAAGGTAAATCAGGAAGAATGTTTGCTAAACAAATACATTTATTATCTTCTGTATAAACGTTTGAATCACATAACGATTTGTAAATAAATCTTCCTTCAAACCAAGCTCTAAACTTAAATCTATCATTCATTTATTTCATCCTAATACTTAGTCAATCTTTTTCTATCTGTTGATTTATCCAATTTTCACACTCAATTTTCATATCAAATTGACTTCTCATATTTTTAGTTGGAATAAAAACAATTTGGTCTGCATACATAACAAACATTGCAGTTTTTGAAAGATTTATATGTAATTTTCGTTGTTGTTCTGGAATTGCATAATAAATCTCATAGCCTGCTATATCTTTAATCTTTGTAAATGTAAGTTTATCCATTATAAATATTCCTTAAAATTAATTTCTAACCAACTCTTTAACTCCGGTTTGATTTGTAGTAACTTTTGAACTAAGACACGACAATCTAAAACAGGGTTTCTTTTACAAGCACTAACTTCAGATAAAACTCGTGCCTCTAATTTCTTAAGTCTTGAAAGCTTTTTTGTGTTTATTTTAGAAAAATCTAATTCAATCATTTATCTCCTTCTAATATTTGATTGATTTTTTGAGAAAAAACTTTAAAAGTATGTTCAAAATTACCTATTGGCAAATTTTTGTTATGTTCACCGACGTTTTTATCATTCATATTATCAACAGTACCAGTAAACCATAACTCACACTCTTTTAATAGTTCTTTAAGTACTGTTATCTCTTTATTTTCCGATGTAACACATTCATAGACTTTTTTCCATTCTTCATAAGGTAAACTACAAGAATTAATAATGTTTAATGAATACATTTTTTGATAAAACTTTCTACACTCTTTTAATTCTTCTTTAAGCTGTGACATTTCTTTAACAGCCTTGTTAAGTTGTTCAGAATACCACTTATTCTCTGTTTTAAGCTTGACATTTTCTTTTTCTAACTGTTTTGTTAAATCCGTCATTTTTTATTCCTTGTTGATGTTGATACTTTAAAAAATAATAAATAACTTTTTTATTTTTATTTCTTTAATATTTATATTTAATTTGAAAATAAAAATTTGTAAAGCCAAAAATTTTTTAAATTTTTATGGTTTTATCCTATTCATTAGCTGGTTCTAATAAATAGTTATTCATTCCTCTAGTTTCTATTATATAAACCCTAGTATTATAAAGTAAATAAAAATGGAAGAAGAACAAAAAACAAATAATAAACCAAAATTAGATCCAGAGGTTAAAGTAGAATTATTAATTAAATTAGCTTTTGGTATATCAATTGATGATTTAGCTAAAGAATATAATTTAACACGTGCAAAAATTATTAATTTACGTAAAAATAATTATTTGATGTATAATAACTTTTTTAATTATTGGAAAATAGATAAAGAAGTAGCAGTACTTGGATTAGTACCGAAATTTGAAAGAGCTCTTTCAGTAGTTAAAAAATTTTATAAAAATAAGATTAAAATTTCTGAACAAGGTGTAATTACATATATGGGTAAATCTTGTGATCTAAATGAAATACTTGAAATGGCAGATATTATTTTGAAAAAAGATGATATAAATAATTTTAAAGAAATGCCTACGTATATAAAAAATAATTATTAAATTTAATATAAAAAAGGAGAAAATTTAAAAATGGCAATTAATGTAAAACATGTAGATTTAACCAATTCTGATTATACAAATACGTTAGATTGGGCTGCAGATCAAGGATATTGGATGAATATGCTCGGTGGTGTAAGATATGATCAAATTACAGGTAAATATATTATGGCACCTATTAAATATTCAGATGTATCTCTTTTGGGTGAAAAAATTCGTTATGCATCTGGTCAAGAATTTCAAGTAGTTTATTCATGTCTTGCTAATGAATATAAAAATAAAGAAGAAGTACGTAATGAATGGTGGGAAAACGCTAGAAATATCGTTAACGGCTTTAAAGAACAACAACAAATAGCAGAACATATTGCATCTAATAATACAGATCTTAAGAAACTTCGTAAAGAAGGAGCTCTTTTAAATAAAGAAGATATTGTTGAAGGTTTGGAGTAATTATTCATGGTAAGTACAGCAGGTAAAGTAATTTCTATTGCAGAAGATTTGAATATGACAGAAGCTAAAGTATCTGCTGTACTTTATTCTTATCTGTGTTATTGCTTACAAGAAGCACTTCTTTATGGTTCAACACGTACTATATTCGGTACTCTTTCTATAAATGATGATAATAGATTGCAACTTGAAACAGATAAAGAAGGATTAATATCTTTAATAGGTAAGAGTGACTTTAAACTAATTAGAAAAATTGCCGAAAATGGTCCAGATACAGAAATATTTGGAAAGTTATAAATAAATGTCTAAAATTTATTCAAAACAACATATAGAAGAAGACATAAAAGATATTTTTGAAGATACTTTTAATACGTGTACCTCTAATCGTGAAGAAATTTATTGGTTAATATCAATCTTACGAGCGTTTTTGAAAACAGGTAATAAAAATACGTCATTAAATGTAGATAATATGCAATTAAATAGTTGGCAATATCAAATTGTACCAATTATAAATAAATTATTGAAAAAATGGAGACTTTAATGGCAGAACATAAAGAAAGAGGAGCCTATGAATTATCACATGAAGAATTATCTTCTTCAGAAATGGTTTTTATTACTTTAACTTTATTAGAAAGCCGTGGTTATCCAGGCTTTATTGAAATGATGTCAATATTAAATGATCCAGGTCTTGTTATTAAATTGATACGTCTCTTTTATGGAATGGTTTTACGTTTTCCATCATTAAAAGAATTCGAAGATTGCTTACGTGCTTCAGAATATATATTTTGTGATATGCATAAACGTGTAAACAGTAAATTAGTAGTAAAACCTTTAGATATACGTAATCATATGGGAATTTCAGAGGAAGAAGAACAAAGACTTCTTAAAATGTTTGACGATTGGACTGAATATATGCATAAAAACGGTCATGATATTTTAAGATATATGGGCTGTAATAGACAAAATACACGTAAACGTATAGCAATGAGTCAATCAGGTAAACGTTGGAAAGCAAAAAAATATTAAAAAACAATAAAATATACTAGTTCTAATAAATAGTTAATAATTGAGGATTTTATTATGCCTTATGATGATACACCAAAAAGATGGGTCGATGAAGATTTAGATGTAGAAGATACGTCTACAAATTCTGTTGCTTTAATGCCAGCTGAAGAACAAGTTCATTTACCAACAATTGAAGAACAAAAAGCCATTATTAAAGAGGCTGAAAGTAAAGTAAAACCAGAATATATGGATTTACTCAAAGGACTTGTTGAAATTAATGCAATGGCAGAAGTATTACATAGTGTCGGTACAGTAGAAACTCAAGAACATAGAAGAGTATTGTTAGATACTATGTGTGAATCATTTGTAAATAGTCACTATCAAAATAATATCTATGCTGAACAATTAAAAATGCGTTTATTAAAGCGCTTGTCAGATCATATTGACGACATGGACTTAGAATTAAGTGCTAATACCCTTATTGAATTAACTAACGCAATGGGTACAGACGTAGCACAAGCTATAGCAAAAACAAATGGTGAATCTGCTGTAATACCTGGACAAGGACCTGGTATTAATCTTACCATTAATACTGCAGAAGGTGCACAACAAGTTACTAATCAAACATTAAATAATGGTATGATTGTTCAGGGCGCTAATAAAGAAACAGTATCTTTAGGCAATACATTAAAACAAATGCAAACATTACAAATGCCTAGAAAAAAAGTTTCAGAAGTTACGTATAAAGAATAATTGGAAAATTTAATTACAAACGGTTTTACAACTATCAACTTTTAAAATAAATTATCTTCATTAAAAATATAAATAGGAGGGTAATATGTTAAAAAAGTTGATAGTTTTTTCTGTACTTTTATTAATTTTTCAATTATTTGCAAAAAACAGTTTTGGTTTTGACGCAATAGATTCTTTAGTCGGTAATACGTATGATAATTATCAAATAAAAAATATTTCGCGTAATGAAAATACAATAACTGTACAATTTGCAGATAAAAACGATGAAGTAGAATTAGAAATGTCTACAAATAATATGTCTGATGAAGAAATAGCTGAAAATATAAAAGAAATCATTCTTGGTGCGAGAGAAGATTTGCTCAAAGGATATGATGAGTAGGATATGTTAGGTATATTAGCTATAATAACAGTTTTTACAGCAGGCGTTTGTATAGCTTTGTTATGGCTATTAATATACGTTATAACTTTTCCTATTTTTATTATATTAACAATAATTGAAGCCTTTAATGATATTAAAACGGAGATGTGAAATGGATTTAACACCTTTAAACGGGTTTGCAATAGTAATTATTTATTTAACTATAGCAATGTGTTGGATTTTTGCAGCATGTATTAATTTAATAATGGCATTTTTCTTACCGATTCCATACGTCGCTAAAAAATTTGAAACTTTTAATGAATGGTTTATAGGTAACTTTATTGAAAAGAAAGAAGAAAATACGTCAGACTATAAATTCTAAATAAAATCTACCAATTCTTCGGTTTCAGAAACATACGAATCATAGTTCAGCATAAGATTATCTTGTACTGAACTATTTTTATACTCATACTGCGGAAAATCAGAATAATTAAGCTGTGCATTGTAAATGAAACCACACAGACTATCTGACATATCTTTTAACTCAGTTGTTTTTGTTACTTTACCTTTATCAAATACTAATGTAGTTAATTCTTTTTTTAATTTTGGACACGTACCTACTTTAACTAAACCTTGCTCAATAAGAGCAGATGCATTTGTATATGGTTCAAGCTTTACATCTACAGAAACTTTTTTAACTTCTGTAAAACAACCAGATTTAGTTAAATGCTGTTGAAATATTTCACCATTCCATTGATCGCTCGATACTGTATGAATTTGCATATCTCTTTCTGTAACAAGATTTACTAAAAAAGTTTCTATGGAATGTATATCTATTTTGTTTTTAGCACTTATAGCCATAATCAAATCTACAACATATACAGTATCTTTTTGACCTGTTTCTTCATTTAATTTCCATTCTTTGTGTCCAATACAAAGACCTGTATCACATTGACCATTACTACCACTTGCAGATAAATCGACATGACAATAACGAAGTGCATTCGGAGCACGTCTAAATAAATATTTTCCTTTTAAGTCTTTTGTCCATAAATTATATTGATCTAATTGAGCTAGTATATCAACATTTTCATTTAAGTCAGCTTTTATTTCTATTTCAGAGAATAATTCAGAATCTTCTAATTTAGATACGTCTCTAAATACCATTGAATTATCTACTGTAGTCATACCTGCAATATCTTGTATAGATTGTTCAAGCTGTAATTCAAATTTAGACCTATATACAGTAGGTACATGTATAACTTCACATCCAGGCGGTGGTGTATAATTACCATCTTCTATTGCTTTTAATTCACCTGGATCAGTAAATATCTTAGAAGGAATACTACCATTACCCACAAGGACATCAAATGTAGAACCATCTCCAAGAAATTCTGGATCTTCCTTAACCTCCCATAATCGTGGGCTTAGAATTAAAATAGATGGATCATTTTTAGGTAATTTTTTAATATATTCGCCCATTGCAGAATTAGTAGTGCGTGCTGAAGAAACTACAGATTGAAATACAAGTGGAGATCCTTGAAAACGTGAACTAAAACGATTATCTATTGAATTTAACAAGTTTATAGCTTCTTCTACTCCTTTTTCATTTATTTCATCGACGAAACTATTTACAATAGATAAACCGATTGTGTGTGTTATACCTGAACCACAGCCTATAATTATATTATCAGGAAAAAATATTGTACCTGTAGATTTTTCAACTGTAAATGGAATAGGACAATGAGGATCAGATAAATCGAAATTTTGAAAAGATTGCATATTTCTGACGCGTTGAAAACATGGCATAGTTTCCATTAATTTAACAAATGGTAATAAATTTGTTTCATAAACTTGTTTTAATGTCATAGATACAACTATATTATAAATTGTAGTATCTTTATCTACATTAAAAGCACTTCTAGCATCACGTAGACACAAAATACGATATAATACGTATAGAAAAGCTTTTCTAGCTATTGTTGATTTACCACAACCAATTGAACCTCCAAAGATAGTTTTTCTAATAGGTGAACCTTCTCTAAACATATATTCTAATTGTTGTCGCCAATATGGATATAAAGTAGCATTACTATTATACATATAGAATTTACCAGAAAGAAATTCTTCAATTGTTGGTACAGGTCTTCTATATAATAATGTATCAATTTTATCTACTAAACTTGTATCTTGATTTGTAATAGTAAGATATAGAGCGAGACGTTTATATAATTCACTTTTAGACTTTATTTCTTCTGGAAGATAGTTTGCCTCATAATATGAGTATATATCTGTAAAATCTTGTGAGACTAATACGTTTTGTAAAGCTTGAGTATCATCAAATGAAATGGTTGGTAATGTTTCTAATTTTCTTTCGATGTCAATAGGTAGATCTTCCATGATATATATAAATTCCTCTTTTTTATAAACGTGTTTATATATAGAACCTTACAAAATCAAGTATTTATATACAAAAAAGAAGATAAACTATATAATATTTATAGAATATCTTCTCGTTACATATTTTTTAAATACGTATATAAATAAATTTTAATCTAACAATTTATATACATTAACTGGATATTGTTTTTGCTTAGTATCTACTAATTTGTATTTATGTAATTTATCTTTAGCCATAACATATTTAAAAATACGACCTACATCTTTACCTGCTTCAGCTTCAGGGTCATCACAATCTCTACGTTTATGATATAAATAAATATAATTTAAAGGTGTATTTTTCCAAGTACCAAAACTCTGACGACCAACCAAATCTGTAACAGTGAAAGTCTTATCTTCATTATAAGCCATACATCCTTTTATAAGACCAAAAATAAATGTATCTAATTCAGCTTGTTGATATTTAGATAAAGATTCATAACACGAACTTTTATTCACTTCATAACTATTATTGAGCATAATTGCAATTTCCTTCATATAAAATTAAAACTGTGAATTGTAAGACGTATATAAATACAATCCTAAAGACGAACAATTCAACGCCTAACAAAATTTAATATACGTCAACAAATTTTGTTTGTAAAGTCTTTTTTAAGAAAATAACAAAAATACAACCATAAACTTAACAAACATTAGACCAAGTTCTATTTATAAAGATAATTATCGATAATATAAAACTTTCACATTTCTAGATTTTTTAATATAAGGAATATAACATATGTTAAAATCATTAAATAGCGTACGTAACTTAAAAGATCCTATTAAAATGTTCTGCTGCAATTTTAATATTGCATTTCCAGCAGAATCTCCTCTTAATGCATATATTGATTCAGAACAATTAGAATTGCGCGTTCAAACATTCGGCTTACCAACAATTACCGGTGATAAAACTACTGTTCAATGGGGTGGTTTTGAAAGACGTTATGGTGGTAAGCAAACTCGTGCTGGAGATTGGACAGTTTCTTGTACAGAGGTTTGGGATGCTAAAATTACAGATACTTTTCGTGCTTGGTGTAATGCCTATCATAATTATAAAAACGGTACTATTGCATTGCTAGATGCCTATACAGCTACAGTTAATGTTACTTTAGTTGACCCTGATGTTTATGAACCTCAACCAGAAGGCATTACTCGTTATGATATGAGACTTTTCGATGTATTTCCTACATCAGTGTCTTATCCAACAATTCAAGCATCTAGTTCAGAGCCTGTTGAATTAAATATAACACTAAGCTATAACTACTTCTTATTAGGTAGTGAAATTGATGGTCAATAATTAGTAATTTTTAGTGTTAACTTATTGAAAATGAAGAGAAATAAATCTCTTCATTTTTTTTTGTTTACAAATTGAAATTTTAGTTCTATTATATATAAAGTGTATATCAATTTTAATAGGATTAGAAAATGAAAAACATTTGTAAAAATTGTGGTAAAGAATATGAATTTGAACCGAAAAGAGGAACATATAAATTTCAATATTGTTCTCAAGAATGTAAACATGAATACGCTAGAAAAGATTCAGAACCTCAATTTCGTATATGTAAAAATTGTGGTAAAGAATATTGGTGGGATGGTACTTTAAAAAATTATGAAGGTAATATATTTATAGACACAAAGCATTTTTGTTCATTTGAATGCGGAAAAACTTATAGATATGAAAAAGCTAAAAATAGTACTATAGAAAAATACGGTGCTATAGGATTTGCAGTAAAAGAATTTAGAGAAAAAGGATTAGAAACAACTACTAAAAAATATGGAAATTCTCATTATAATAACCGTGATAAAGCTAAACAGACCTGTTTAGAGAAATATGGTGTAGAATTTATATCACAAACGAAAGAAGTTAAAGATAAAGTAACACAAGCGTGGGAAAATAAATCTGTAGAAGAAATAGAAGAAATAACAAAAAAACATATAAAAACAAATCAAGAAAGATATGGTGTAAATAGTGCTTCTCAATCTGAAGAAGTTAAACAAAAAGTAAAAAATACAAATATAGCACGATATGGAAAAGAAAGTTATTGTCAAACTGAAGAATTTAAACATAGATATAAAGAAACTTGTATTGAAAAATATGGTGTAGAGCATGCTATGCAAAATCCTGAAATATCTAATAAGCTTAAACAAACTTTATTAAATAAAACTAAAGACGAATGGAATCACATAATCGAAAAACGCAAAGAAACTTGTGTTGAAAAATATGGTGTAGAATATGCTTCACAATCTAAAGAAGTCAAACAAAAAATAAAAAATACTAATTTAATAAAATATGGAAACGAAGTAGCTATTAGATCAGAAAAAATTCAAAATAAAATTAAAGAAAACAATTTAAAAAATTATGGAACAGAATATGCTATAGGATCTGAACAAATACAAGAAAAAATACGTAATACAAATAAAGAAAAACATGGATATGAATATCCGTTTCAATCAAAAGAATTACGTAAAATTATGGAAGAAAATCGTAAAAAAACAAATATTAAAAAGTATGGTACAGAGAATATAATTCAAGTACCAGAATTTAAAGAAAAAGCTATACAAACATGTATTGAAAAATATGGAGTACCTTATAATTGTATGAGTAAACAATGTTTAGAAGCAAATTTAAATACAATTTCAAAAATAAATTTAAAATTTAAAAAACGTTTGGATAATTTAAATATTAATAACGATTTAGAATTTTGTCTTGAGCGTCAAAATTATGATTTTATTTGTAATCATAATATTTTAATAGAAATAAATCCTACATATACACATAATTCTACTACTTTTATAGCTTTTCGTAATATTAATATTGAACCAAAAGATAAAGATTATCATTTTAATAAAACAAAAAAAGCAAATCAATATGGTTATAGATGTATTCATATTTGGGATTGGGATGATGAAAACAAAATTATTAATTTATTAACGCCAAAAATAAATATTTATGCACGAAATTTAACTGTTGCTAAAGTTAATAAAAAGTTATGTAATGATTTTTTAAATAAATATCATTTACAAAATACTTGTAGAGGACAAGATATTTGTTTGGGTTTATATAAAAATACAGAATTAATTCAGATAATGACTTTTGGTAAGGCAAGATATAATGATAAATATCAATATGAATTGCTTCGATTGTGTACAAAGCCAGAGTATAAAGTGATAGGAGGTGCACAGCGTTTATTTAAACATTTTTTAAAAACTTATAATCCAAAATCTATTATATCTTATTGTGATAATTCTAAGTTTACTGGAGAAGTATATCATAAATTAAATATGGTATTAATAGATTATGGTAAGCCTTCAAAACATTGGTTTAATATATTTACAAATAGGCATATCACAGACAATCTTTTACGTCAAAGAGGTTATTCACAGTTACATAATGATATTGAACACAAAAAAGGTGAATCTAATGAACAGTTAATGCTAGAGGCTGGTTATTTTGAAGTTTATGATTGTGGTCAAAGTACTTATGTTTGGAAAAATTCTGCTTTACATTAATAGATATTCTTGTTACAAATAATATTATAAATTTTTTGGAGGAATTTATGACACGTATTAATGTTATTCCTGTGTATGAATTGTCTATACCACATTTAATTGCTGAGTATAGAGAAATTTGTAGAGTTATTTTACAGACGTATAATATGAAAAATGTTCCAGATAAATATTGTCTTGGTGAAGGTCATGTTAAATGGGCACGTAAGCATTCTTTATTTGTTATCAAACGTTATAAAGAGTTGTGTGATGAAATGACTTATAGAGGATTTACTGTAAATTATCCATATGTGAATTTATTAAAGGTTTATAATGAAAAAGTAGAAGAAGAAAATAAAAATGATTATTTTCCAACAGCGGATGATATTCTTTTAAATAGAGCACGTATTATTGAAAAGTTAAAAGCTAAACCAAATGCATATACATGGGGTAATAGAGAAGAACCAGAATATTATAAAAGAATTATATTTGAATTAGGAGACGTAAATGTCTAATAAATCATATTGTTATTTATTATCTGGAGCGTGTAAGGTTTTTGCAGGTATTTATGCAAATGATACTAAATATTGTTTCACTTTTCAAGATATGACTAAAGAAAAGGCTTTAGAGCATATCAAGTTTAAAGATATGGTTACTAATTTATCAAAAGATAAATTTTCTGACAAAGATAAAGCAAATTTAGAAATAGCTAAAAAAATTGCAGAAACAGAATATCATAATACAGTTATGGGTTATAATAAAAAAGATTGGAGTAGATAAAAATGAAAAAATTTATATATATGTTATTTGTAATTTTTAGTTTATCCGCCTGTGCTTCTGAGCCTGATAATATAGTTGTTATACCGGAATTTATAGATTTAAGTCATTCATGTATATATGGGTATGAAAATCCAAAATATATTTATAAAGAAGACGTGTCAACATTAAATTGTAGATATTTTTATGGAGAATAAAAGTGTTATTTTTTCGTAAAAAAGTTGTTGAAGAAGACGATTTTGATAAGTTCGAAAGATTAATAAAGAGCATAGAAAAAGCTAAGCATAAAATTCATTTAGCTCGCTTAAAATTAATTGAAAACGTTAGGATAAAAAATGAACAACGAAAATTTACAATTAGAAAATAAAACTTTTTATGAATGGATGGAAAGTCTTAATACAGCTTATTGTTATTTAATGCATGGCAATAATAAAACATATGTTGGAATTAGTTATAAAGATAATGAATATGTTTTAAAATTTAATGATAATATGGAAGAAACTTTAAAACGTTTAAAATTTAATAAGCGTAAAACAAATAAAGATTCAGATAAAGAAATAATACATAACGCTTATGATAAAAATAGGCTTAAAAGATGTAGAGAATTAGCAGAAAAAGAATATAAGAAAGATGCATGTCTTATAATTACTAAAAACTCTAAATCTAAATAAATATAAACTGAGAAAGGAAAAATATGAAAAAATATATATATGTACGTACTGATGGAATTCCTGCTATAGTTTGGTGTCGAGAAAATAATGTACCTCAACAGACAATGCGTGTTTATTTAGATAAAGGTTATTTGGTTGATGATGCTTGTAGATTAGCAGAAGAAGCACATAAAAGAAAGCTAAAGCAAAAAACAATTATGTATAAAGGTATACCTGCACATCGATATTTTGATAATAGTACGTATACATATATTAAAGAAAAAGTTGCATATGGTTGTACTATAAAAGAAGCATTAAAATTACGTGAATATAATAAAACACATAAACCTTATATTACAATACATGATATTCGTAAAAATAATAAATGGAAGGAATTAATATGATATATCCTACAGTAAATTTACCAGATGATTTGAAAAAAGAGTTACTAACATTAAATACTTCTGATTTTTTCTTACAACTATTGTGTATAAGTTATTATTTTGCTATGGAAGGTTATGTAGGTCTTGATGATTTGATGTTTGAAAAATTAAATTGTTTATACAGTAAAAGTGATAATGTAATAGATAATTATGATTTTGATGAAATTTGCAATGATTTTTTCAAAAAATTACAAGATTATGATAAGGTTAAAATAAATGCTAAATAATATATATACGTATTTAGAAAAAATTGATTTTGAAAATAGAGTCAAAAATAAAGTAAAAGAAATTAAAAAAGTTAAGAATTTAAAGACTTTTGATATTGTTGTTTCTGATATGGTTATGCTAAATTGGGCATATGGGTTATTATCTGATTTATTTGATAAAATACACGAGGATGTGAATAGTAATGATTAACGCATATATATTTGATTTAGATGGAGTTTTGTCAAATAATTCTGAAAGAGTACATTTATTACAACAAAGTAATAAGACTAAGGATGAATGCTGGCAAGAATTTTTTGATGCTAGTGCTGATGATAAGCCTTATCAAGAAACATGCGATTTGTTGAAATTTTTATGGCTGGCTGGATATGAAATTTTATTAGTAACAGGTAGATCTAATAAATATAATTATCTTTTAGAGACGTGGTTAGAAAAAGTTGGTATACGTCAATATATTACTAAAATTTTTACGAGAGAAGAAGGAGATCATCGTAAAGATTATGAGGTTAAAAAAGAAATATATTTACATCGAATAGAAAAAAATTGGAATATCGTTGGTATATTTGAAGATAGAAAAGAATGTGTTGATATGTGGCGTTCTTTTGGGTTAATTTGTTATCAACCAAGAGAAAGTATCTTTTAATGCAAATATGTATATATGGTGATAGATATTTTTTAGTACATAATTCAGATAAACATATGTCTGAATTATATAGAATTTTATTAGAATTAAAAGAATTTGCACATATTAACAAAAGACATAACTATTATATATCAGGTTTAATTTTAGATACATTTCTTTATATTCATGAAAATAAATATTATATTTCTATATGGAATACTAGTATACCAGAACGTTGTCAAAAACAATTAGAAATTATAATCTATATTACTGATAATGAATTAGAAAATATAGAAAATTTATTAGCTTTAGCAAAACTAGATCCTAATACGCTTCAATCAGAATATTTCCAAATATCTTGTCAAGATAATTTTATATATACTGATTTTATTAGACATATTAATTATTTAACAAACGAGGAAAAATAATGGAAGAGTTATCAAACATAGATTTAGAAAATGCACATGTAAATAAGCAATTAAATGAAATGGTAAGTATGGAACCAATTACATATGCTTATACAATTTATTTACGTGGAGATACTTATGCAGGTATAAATAAAAATGGTGATTATTATTCTATTAAATATGACAATATGCGACCAGAAGAAGCAATTAAACATATGAAATTTAAAAGTTTAATTACTCAGTATAATAAAAATTTAACTAACAAAGATAGAAAAGAATTAGATAAATGCCATAAATTTATAGCTCAAATTACTATGGATATAGGTATATCACCACATATAATAAATGGTTCTAATTCACGTAAATAATTGGAGTTAAAATATGAAACAAGAAGATTTAGAATTAATTAAAGAAAAAATACGTCAAACTGCAGAAAAAAATAATTTAGATTTAACAGATAATTTAGATAAAATTGTTAAAGCTAAATGTATGTTTTTTGGGACTAAATTATGGATGAAATGCCCTTGTGATCCAGATAGTGATAGAGCTTGTATTAGTAAACATTGTAAACAAGATATTGAAAATAATGGTATATGTCATTGTGGATTATATAAAAAGAAATAACATAAAGGACCTGAAATATGGTCCTTTTTTATTAGAAATGGAACTTTTTTCATAAAAATTTAGTAGAATTTTTTATTTATAGTATTCTATATATTATAGTTTTAATTTGAAAAGGAATTGAATATGGCAAAAAAAATAGAAAATACTGAAGAAAAACAAGCAATGGATAAGGTTAAAACGGCTTTGGCCTTATTAAATAAAAAATTTGGTGACGGTTCTGCTATGACATTTAATAATGTTGAAATTAAAAAAGTAGATGCAGTTTCAACTGGTAGTATTTCATTAGATTTAGCATTAGGTGTTGGTGGTCTTCCGTTAGGACGTATATGTGAAATTTATGGACCAGAGTCAAGTGGTAAGTCAACTATTTGTTTGCAGGTTTGTGCAGAAGCTCAAAAGGTTGGAAAAACCGTTTGTTATTTAGACCTAGAAAACGCTTTTGATGCTACTTATGCAAAAGCTTTAGGTGTAGATTTAAATAAACTTATTTTTTCTCAACCTGCTTGTCTTGAAGATGCATTTAATATGATAGTTGAATTACTTACCAATAAATTAGCAGACGTAATAATTTTTGATAGTGTTACAGCAGCAAGAACAAAAGCTGAATTAAATGGAGAAGTTGGTGATAATTTTATTGGAACACAAGCTCGACTTATGAGTGCTGGTTTGAAAAAGATTGCAGCAATGGCTAATGAAGCTAATTGTTTGTGTTTGTTTGTTAACCAAATTCGTATGAAAATTGGTGTTATGTTTGGAAATCCAGAAACAACAACAGGTGGTATGGCTCTTCAATTTTATTCGTCTGTTCGTATGCGTATTGCAGGTAAAAAACAAATAGCAGAAGGTTCTGGTGATGATGCAATGGCAGTAGCTAGAGAAACAGAAGTTAAAATTGTTAAAAATAAAGTAGCACCACCGTTTAGGACAGCCAATTTTGTTATACGCTTTGGTAAAGGTATATCAAAAGAAGAAGAAGTACTTGATTATGCTACGAAGTTTAATCTTTTAGAAAAATCTGGAGCGTGGTTTAAATATAATGGTGAAAATGTAGCACAAGGTAAAGAAAAAGCCTTGATTTGGTTAAAATCTAATTCTTCATTGTTAGAAACTTTTACATCAAAAGTTAAAGATTTTGTTTTAAATTCTTATGAAAAAGCTGAAGAATCTGAACCAGAATTTGATTCAGAAACTGGTGAAATTATTGAATAATATAAATGAAAGGAGTAAATAAATATATGTCAGTGTTAAATTGGTTTAAATCACTTTTTAATAGAAAAACAGAATGTACTTGTGATTGTTGTAATAATTCTATGTCTGATTGTATTAAAATAACACGTCGGAAT
>Ga0247611_10004727_pt1 | contig 18624 bp, 15 predicted proteins | sample 177DNAGHGhighgp2_FD_192422 | JGI IMG/M metagenome (GOLD analysis project Ga0247611, IMG submission 192422) | Sheep rumen microbial communities from Palmerston North, Manawatu-Wanganui, New Zealand - 1770 DNA GHGhigh gp2 | ecosystem: Host-associated > Mammals > Digestive system > Stomach > Rumen... | reverse complement strand
TGATTTCTTTTATTTGGGTGAAATCATTGACGCCGGAAGTAACGAAACGTATTCCTATAATGTCAGAACAGGGGATCTGATAGAGATTACCTCAGGCCCGAAAGACGTTTCTCGATTGGAAATTCCGAAAGAGATCGATGGAAAAGTTGTGGCTTTTATCGGACCAAAAGCGTTTCGGAATTGCACAGTGCAGGAGATTGTTTTGCCTGATACAATTCTGGCAGTAGGAGATTATGCGTTTAATGGCAGCAAGCAGTTGAAAACCGTCAGGCTTTCTAAAAATTTGATAGCGCTTTGTCTTTCCTGTTTCTCAACCTGCCCCAATCTTACAACGTGTGAGATCCCGACAAGCGTGGAGGGCTTGGGTGAACGTGCGTTTGAGGAATGCAAAAAACTTTCATCGAGTGTCCATTTGTCTCCAAAATGCAAACTGATTGGTTCCTATTGCTTCGCTGGATGTGCCTCTGTCAATGAAATTACCATGTCTGAAGGCTTGGTTAGTGTGGAAGATCATGCTTTTGCGGCAACAAGCATCAAAACTTGTGTTCTTCCACAAAGCGTGGTTGATTGCGGTGCGGCGGCTTTTGCAAGTTGTAGTAGATTAGAAGCGGTTGAATTTCCAAAAGAATTCCGAACGGATTGCACATTAGGCGGCGGCATGTTTGGAGAATGTGTCAACTTGAAGAGCGTGACTCTTCCGGAGAATATTATCGGAATAACCGGAGAGGCTTTTATTGGGTGCAAATCTTTAATGGAAATCCACATTCCAAAGACTGTATCTTATATTAGCTCTCATGCATTTATGCGGTGCAGCAGTTTGAAGGATGTCTATTTTGAAACAGCAAATTGTGCCATGGAACTTAGCACTTTTTCTGAAGATGCAGGCGTTGTACTTCACGCACCAGCCGGTGGTTCCATTCAACAGTATTGTCTTTTTCACCCTCTTCTGTCTTTTTCTGCAAGTTAATTGGGCAAGGAAGATTTGGGCTTATTTGTATAATTCTTTTAGTTATTTCTTTTTCCAGAGTCATTAGATTTGCAAGGCTATTATTGAATACATCCCTATAAAAGAATATATCTTTTTTATCCTTAACTAAGCGGATTTGATCTTTAGTCAGATCCGCTTATGTTTTTTCACTGTTGAATAAAAGAGGAATACAATTGACTACCAAGAATAAAGAAATAAAGATTATAAATACTGAGGTTGTTAAAAAGAGATTTGTTACAAAAAAATCAAAATATGGTCAAAGAAGCCATATTCTAAAACTTGTAGTTTGTTTTGTTTCCAAACTCATAGGGCTTGATTATAATGTTATCCAAAAATGATTTGTTATGATGCTAGTTTGAAGAAAACTAAAACCTTTTGACAGATGGGTGTTAGTTTGGACGTTATGAAAACATTAATAAAAAAGTAAAAGGATGTATAAAACGAGGTGACTATAATGAACAATGCTAATTATCAACGATTTATTCTACATGTATCAGATTTTCATCTAAGAGATAACAAAAAGGACTTAAAAAATGCACGAGAAGCCCTTAAGTGTTTGACAGACACGCTAAAGAAGAAAGAAATCAAAGTCGACTATTTGCTCCACACGGGAGATGTTATTGATTCGAGCGATGTCTACTTGAAAATTGCAAGAACCAATTCTGAGTGGAAGAAGTATATTAAGAAGAAGAATAATGTTGATTGTTTTGATTCAACCGAGTTTCAAAAAAAAGCCTCTAAAAAGCAGAGAACGGCTTTTGACAAGAAGTTGATTGAAGTAACTCAAAAACGGTTTGAAGAAGCAGGTAAGCTTTTAAGCGAGTTCATAACAGATTTAAACTTATCTTTTGGGAGCGTTGTTATATGCAGTGGCAATCATGATATTCCTAGACTTATGGAACTAAAACGAACAGTTATTAGTTGTTGTAAATCGGGTGATGAAGAATGGAAGTATGATTATAATGATAAATTGAAGATTTTTAACCCTTTTAATGAATTTTTGGATAATTTGAATGTTGCAAACAGTCCTAGAAGAATACAGGATAGTTGCTTTTGTAAGCTTGATAGTTTGAATATTCTATTAATAAACACCAATTGGCCCAACCCAAAAGATCAAAAAGAAGGAAACTATTGTATTAATTGTAAGGAGATCCTTTCTGCAATAGAAGAATTAGATAAGGACAATTTGAATGATAATAAAAATCGAATTAAAAAGCCGCGAATGAATATACTTATGGCGCACAAACCATTTTATGAGATTTGTGAGCGTGTTAGATTGTCCAATAAAAGATATGTTAGTACTCCGTTTATGAGTAGTATAAACAAGTATGTTGGCTCTACAGGAATATACTTGTGTGGGGACAAACATACAAGAAGTATTAGCGGTACTGAAATAATGGATATTCCTCACTATATGGGTGGTGAACCACTTAAACTCGCGCCGAAGACATTAAAAAATGAGGTTGAGTATAATCTTTTAGAAATATCTGGTTCGGATGTTGGACTTGAACGGAAAATACATCTAAGCTATAACAATGCAGAATGGAGTTGTAATATTCGGCCTCAAGATAAAGTCGTCTCTAGCTTATATGAATTGAGTAAAATCTTTCTATTGGATAATGATTATCTTATGCTTAGGGATACTAACCTTTTAGATTCTTGGGAAAAACTTTGCCAGGATTTATACAGCCTAAGTAAATCTGAAGCAAAAAAAATATTTGACTATCTAAATAAATCGTTATACTCAATATGTAAGTTTAGAGAAAATGGTAAGAGGTTTATTCCAATCCAGGAAGACACCGTTGGTTCCGTTGCAAGAATTATTATCGATCAGATTGAAAATAATCAAAATGATAAGAATATATTAAACATTAGAGGAGAACATGGCTCCGGAAAAAGCACATATATGACATTACTCTACGTTCTGTTGTTGTTTAAATATAGCAAAGGCGAAATCGATTTTATCCCAGCATATTTTAATTTAGAAAGTCAACGAGTGATGGAAAAGATTCAGGAGGGAGAATCATATTATGATGCGGTGAATGGTGTCTTTGAAGAGTTTGCATGTGATATTCAACATATTGCTGACAAGGAAAGACAAGAGATATGCTTCTTGATAGATGGATTGGATGAGCAGGATTGTTGGAGTTATAGTACAGAAGATAGTGTAGGGCGTGGTATACTCAATATACTAGACGAACACCAAGATTCATGGTACATAATGTGCTTTAGTCAGCAACGTTTGCCTTGTTTTAAAAATACGATGCCAAGCAGAAAATATGACGATTTAAGCCATATTCTATATTTTAACCCAATTGATGTTAAGGAACGAGATGATGATGATGACAGGTTTGAATTATTTGTAGAATCATATCTTGATTTGCATTCTCAATTTAGAACTGATGATGATTGTGAAAAACATATCAAATCGGACGCTGAGTCGAGTAACAGAGAGACGGATGAGAATAATAATAACAAGGCTAAAACCGTTTGCGAAATTGTAAAAAGATTTAGAAGATTAACTATAAATCCGGATTTTTTATGCCAACACATTAAATTTATTGAACGTTATAGTTCCGTTGATACGGATTTGAATGTAACTGAAACATACAATTATTATATTGACAAACAGCACGCCCTTTGTATGGAAAAACTGGGCTATGGATTTATCAACTATGCGCCTGCTATGGCATATCTTTTTGCTTACAAAGGGTATACATTTCAACAGTTTAAAAGGATTCGGGACAACAATGAGATTGAGAGACATATTTAGTTTGTATAACAGATAATTTCGAACATATTTATAAAACTTTTCTTTTCATCAAAAGGAATAGAGATGTAAGAGATTATTTGATAGCACTACACTATAATAAAGAGTTGAGATATTATGTGGAAAATCCGGGTGTAAAGATAAATGATAATTCAATTCTTAATGAGCATATTACAAGAAATGTTGCAATAATGATTCGGAAGCTTTGGACAGACACAAATAAGTTTGTTATTACTTGTAATAAGATTTTAAAAAGAGAAGATTTGAACAATCAATTGTTGTCTATGTTATTCTACTGTCTATCTTCTATTGATTTATATGATCCAATCAAAGGAGAGTTATATAATGAACTAACAGAAAAAAGTCATTATAGTTTTGAAGAGACTAAAGTAGCGGCCTTTTGGATGATTCCACAATCCGTTGGAAGCACTTGTGGAATGGATAGATTCTTAAATCTGAGTTTACACCACTCTGCGTTACTTTTCTTGTTGGTGGAAAGTGGTAATGCAGAAGAATATGTTAACTTAGTAATCCAAAATGAACAATTCCACATCTACAATAGGCAGTATCAAATGCTATATTATGGAGACCTTTCAATATTAGGTGAGGCAAGTAAACGGTCTTTGCTCCCAGGAAGAGATATCGTGAATAAGGGCTTTGACTTTCATAATACATTTTATTATTTATATGAAAAGTTGAATTCTGGAGTCGATTATCCGCTGGCGTTTTTTGACTTGTTTACTTTGTGCGATCTGGTGCAAAGCCGAATTAATACAAAGTATCTTGATGATTCTTCACAAGTCAAGAAAATCCCCGATACTTTTTTCTATTGGGAAACGTCTCGACACAAATCAAAAGAAGTGCTGAAAAAATCTATACGAGTTATTGAATCATTTCTTTCAGAGAATAAGTCCGCTAATTTAAAGACTGCAATTACTTACTTTAACGAAAGAAAAGCCGCGTTTGAACAACTTTTGTGCGATCTGGAGGACATGGAACCATAATAGATTGAACGGGTTTATTATGGAGCGAAGAAAAAAAGATGCCGATCAAAAGTAAGCAGAATACTTTGAGTGGTTGATCTTTAAAATCAAACAAAAGGGTTACATTGATTAATCTATATCCTTGTTATCATTTCATAAACTATGGGTTGTGAAAGAGCAGTGAAAAAAGAATAGAAAACCATATATTCGTTGTTGAGGTATGGCAACCGCGGAGAGCGCTTGTCATGCCTTTTTCTTTTTAAAGCAATCAAATGATTATATGGTACTCACCGACTGGATGCCATTTATCGCAGAATATCCATAATCTCCGGCTTGTTGAAAGAAACATATTTCAGTAAAAAGGAGATTATAGCTGATGTACAAAAACAATGAATTTGAATATGCTTTGTGGAAGGATCAAGAAGGACGTTGCTTTGCTCGAATTAAAGGGAGTGAATCGTTCTGCGAAATCAGCATAGAAACCATGAAGTTCCTTCGCAGAGAGGAAAAACGTTTGCAGCGAGAAAAAGAATTAAAAAAGCTTCTGGCGACAACTCCCGCAGATGAAGACGTCCCTTCAGATGAAAGAATCCGAGCAGCTGTTTTATATCCGATTTCGTTATCAGACAACAAAGCTGCAGAAGACCGAAGAGAGTCTTCCTGGCTTGAGAGTCATGAAAGTGTTGAGGATACGTTCCTTCGGCGTGTGTTTATTCAAGAATTACTTGAGGTACTTTCTCCTCAGCAACGAAACGTATTTTGCGAAATCGTTTTAGAGGGAAGCACGTATCAGGAATATGCAGAGAAAAATGGGATTTCTAAAAGTCGCGTTAGTGTTATTATGAAAACAATTCGAAAAAAAGCAAAAAAAATCATGGAGGAAGGTTAACTTTTTTCTAAAAATTGTCCGTTATATAGTAGAGGGGTAAAAAGCCTCAAACCCACTTAAAACTGAATATGCAGTTTATCACACACGTTACTTGTATCGGCAGGAATGCCAAGCCATGACTGTAAGTGCGCCATGACCTCTATCTTGAAAGATCTAGAGTGAGCGATTACACTTATACAGCAAAAACCGGATAGCCTTCGGTGAGGCGATGACAGGTACAAGGAATAATGATACTTCCATCGAATTGGTCCGGCGCGAGAGGCCGGAGGGTGAGATTCCCATGGAGCTGAGACAGCGACTCAGCCGTGTGATAGATTCCTTCCCTCGGGACGTCAGGGACAAACAGAGGGAAATACCAAGGGAGCCTTGTCAAAAGGCGAGGCTCCTTATACATAGGAGGTCCAGTTATGTATGAAAGAAAGGTTCAGCGCGGCGATATTTATTACGCCAAGCTGGGCAAAACAAAAGGATCTGTACAGGGAAAAAGTCGACCGGTGGTCGTGCTGCAAAACAATATCGGGAATAAGCACAGTCCAACTTTGATTGTTGCTACAATTACAAGTAAAACCAGAAAAAAGAGAAATCTTCCAACCCATGTTTTGATTCAAGCGGAAAAACTGCCGATGCGCTCTGTTGTACAGTTAGAGCAGATTACAACAATTGATAAAAAACAGCTGATTCGTTTTATATGTGTAATGCCGGGAGACGCAATGCGGCAAATTGATTCCGCAATTCACACGAGTCTTGCTTTACAAAATGAGAAGCATAATACGATGGATAATAAACAATGAACTGATACTCTGATAGAGAGGTTTGTGCTGGGGAGAAGGAAATGGAAAACACAGTGGAAAACCAGCTGATGTATTTAGCAGCATGGTGTTATCTGAGAAGGATGGCAAAGGAACAAAAGATTGATAAAAAAATCATAGATCGGTTAAACAGACGAAATGCGGAAACATTAATGTGCGATTATTTACCGATCCCTTAAATCGCACATGTGACAAAGAACTGAAAAACTGTTATGCTGGGTGTGCAATAAGGAGGTGATTGCATGGAAGAAAGAGTCATTAAAGTGATTCAGCCGACCATTGCACAATTCAATGCGGAACGGAAACATCGTGTAGCAGCTTACTGCCGTGTCAGCACTGATTCTGAAGATCAGGCCAATTCTTTTGCAGCCCAGCTAAAATACTATACGGATTATCTGAAATCAAATCCTGAAATGGAGTTTGTCGATATTTATGCCGATGAAGGTATTACGGGCACCTGTATCGGCAAACGGGATGAATTTCAGCGTATGATGAGAGATGCCGCAAATGGAAAAATAGATCGGATCTATACAAAGAGTGTATCAAGGTTTGCGCGAAACTCTCTGGAGTGTCTGGAGGCAATACGAAAACTGACGGCGTATGGAGTATCGGTCCTGTTTGAAAATGATAACATTGATACTGAATCGATGAATTCGGAATTGATTCTTTATGTGAAAAGCGCATTCGCACAAAGCGAAGCACTCGCTGGATCCAAACGCGTATCAACAGCTTTTCGAATGAAGATGGAGAACGGCAGTTTTGTTACAACAAACGCCCCCTTCGGTTATACTGTCGATAAGACCGGCGTATTGCGGATCATTCCGAAACAAGCTGAGATTGTAAAGGAGATTTTTGATCTTTATCTTTCCGGGAATGGAATTGAGCGAATAGCCGAACACCTTAACGCAGAATGTGCTTCGGGCGATTACGGCAAATGGCAAGCAACAAGTATTCGGTATATTCTGATGAATGAAAAGTACATTGGCGATAGCTTGTGGCAAAAAACATATACACCGCAAGTCTTTCCTTTGAAGAATGTTCCCAACCATGGACAGGTCGACCGTTTTTACGTGAGTAATACACATGAGCCAATTGTTTCCCGCGAGGTCTTTGAAGCGGTACAAACAAGGCTGCACCGTAATGGACCAACGCGGACGAAAGCTCAGCAGAATAGCATTTTTCAACGACGCATCTATTGCGAATCATGCGGTTGGGCATATAAAAAGAAGGTGTCAAATGGGAAAGTATATTGGGTATGTTCCGGAAAAAGCATTGCCGGTCAGACCTGCAGTGGGCAAAGCATCCTTGAAGACACGTTAAAGGAAGCATTTGTGCTGATGTACAACAAACTGCGCTATTTTGAAAAAAAAGTGTTAGATTTAACGCTAAAGCGGCTACTGCTCGTGCGGGAAAAGATTTCCGGACAAAATGACAAAGTTTCACAAATCGATTTGGAAATCGCAAAATACTGCGATACAAACAATATGTACACAAAGCTTCATGGGCAAGGGATTATAGATGAAGTCTCTTTTCTTGAGAGAACATCTGAACTGAAGTATAAGGTAACTGAGTTGAGAAAGAAACGGCTGAGGTTGATCAACGATAATGAGGATGAACAGGTGATTGAACGTTTTCGGGCGTTGAAGGAAACGCTTTCGGAATCGCCGCCGACGATTCTGGCCTTTAATCCGCAGTTGTTCCAAGACATCACAGAAAAAGTGATTGTTGGGGCACAGGGAGATGTTGTGTTTCAACTGCTTAACGGACTGCAATTACGGCAGGAAACAAAAGGAGTGATTTGATTGGCTAAACTGAGAACGATTACATTTGGGTACATGATTCAAAACGGAAGAGTTGCCGTAGACCTTGATGAAGCGAAAACGGTTCGTAACATATTTGAACGCTATACGCAAGGTGCCACTCTACAGACAATTGCAGATGACTTGGTTTGTCAGGGCGTTCCTTTTTTTCTTGGAAAAGTCCGCTGGAATAAGAACACCATTAAACGAATCATCGAAAATGAGAAATATGTTGGCAATGAGATTTATGAACCAATCATAACACCAGAACTATTCTGTAAAGTAAACGAGAAGAGAAAAGAACGAAGCAGGCCGACGGTGCGGCTCTCCCCAGAGGTTAAACACCTGAAAGAGATATGTTGTTGCGGTCAATGCGGCGCACGATACAAAAGGATCAACACATGGGGGACCCATGAGAAATGGATGTGTGCGCGTGGCTGCAGATGCGATCGATTTATTGACGATCAATTACTTTTGGATTCTATCAAGGACATAATCGAGGCAGTGATTTGCGATCCAGGTTTCATCAGCTTTTCTACATACTCTGCTTATGTACCGTCCAAAGAGGTACAGCGGGAAGAGAATGAACTGATCCGTTTGTTGGAACAGCCCCAAATCAGTTTTATGCCTTCTGCCAAAAGCATCTTGAGAGCGGCTTCTCTGCGCTTTCAGTGCTGTAGGTATGATCCAGGGGAAATGACGGCGAGATTGCAGGAAGAGATTGCAGACTATGTTCCGTGTGAAGAGAACTGTTCCCCGCAAATCTATAAGTTTATCAAGCGCGTGAAGATTTATCCAAACGGAATAATAACATCTGTGTTTTTCAATGGCGCTGAGGTGTCTGCAGCAGGAGGAATGAAAGATGGAGACGGCATTACAAAAACGCGTAATTAAAATTGACGCCAATCCTCTGTTGGCTAAAAATGCAAATCGGTCTTCCTATCTCCGCGTTGCAGCGTATTGTCGTGTTTCTACTGATGAAGAAGAGCAGCTGAACAGTTATGAAGCGCAGATTGCCTATTACACAGAATATATTGCAAAGAATCCGAAGTGGAGGTTTGCCGGTATCTATGCGGATGAAGGCATCACTGGAACCAGCACGGCAAAACGTAAAAACTTTCTTCGTCTGATGAGTGACTGCGAAAAAGGTAAGATCGATATGATTCTGACAAAGTCTATCTCCCGATTTGCAAGGAACACGGTGGACAGCTTGAGTTGGGTACGAAGACTCCGTGCCATGAATATCGGCGTTTATTTTGAAGAACAGGCGATAGATTCACTGAAAGCAGAAAACGAAATGCTGATTGGTCTGTTCAGCGTCATTGCACAAGCGGAAAGCGAGAACATAAGCGCCAATATCCGTTGGGGTGTACAACAGAGAATGAAGAACGGAACGTACCGTTCAAACTTTCAATGCTTTGGTTATAGGTGGGGGAGCAATGGCGTTCCTGAAATCGTGCCGGAGCAGGCAGAAGTGATAAAGGATATATATGATCGGTTTCTTGACGGTTTGAGTCTTGAACAAATCCGCCAGCATCTGCAAAGTATTGGCGCAACTTCTCAAAATGGGGGGTCAAACTGGAACAGAAAAACGATTGACACTATTCTTAAAAATGAAAAATATGCCGGTGATTTACTGCTGCAGAAAACATTTCGTGTCGATCCAATCAATAAAACAACGAAAAAGAACAGGGGGGAGTTGCCGAAGTATTTGGTCAGCAACAATCACCCTGCTATTATATCCCGAGACAAGTTCAATGCGGTACAGATGGAAATAGCCAGACGGGGAAGCAAACACAAGCGATCCTCAAAAACGAAAACAGAGCAAGGGAAATACAGCGGGAAGTATGCGCTGAGTGAACTTTTGATTTGCGGTGAATGCGGCAGCCACTTCAAACGGAACGGGAAAAGAAATCCAGATGGTACATATACCTACTACTGGCGCTGTATCAATCGGGCGGAAAACGGAAAAAGCCATTGCTCTTGCGGCGGGATCGAAGAAAAGAAGCTGCATCAAGCAATCTGCATATGCCTGAATGAAATGTTCACTAAAAAGGATGAAACCATTCGTCTGCTTCAAGATAATTTGCGCTATACGATCTCGGGCGAAGAGAACGAGAAGAGCATTTTTCAGTTGGAACGACAAATTCTAATCTTGCAGGAAGAGTCTGAAGCATGGATGCGAATGATGAATTCGACGACCGGAGATGCAGAAAAGTACTTTGTGTCAATTCAAACAAACTTTGTTAAAATTAAGGATCTCCGCCAACAAATCGAAATAGCCAAATGCGGCTCGGAATCTGACGCAGCATATAGCGATGAAAGGAGCAGGTTGGAAGAATTATTCAAGAGTGGAACAATTTCATTTGATGAGTTTGACGATGTTGTTGTCAGGCGGCTTGTGGAGTGCATAAGGGTGATGGCGGATAAACGGATCAGTGTTTTAATGAAGGGTGGGCTGCAAAGAGAAAAGGATTTGAGAGTGGCGCAATAGAAGTCGGGAAATTATATAAAGTTCGACAAATAATTTCATCATGTTTGAAATATATACTGCTTTTGGCTGCATTTTCATTGTGTTCTTGAAAAAAATATTGACAATGTGTTTTTCTGATAATATAATCAATGTAGAAAGGGAGTTGATGATAATGCAACTGAAAAGTGTGAGCGTTGGAAATTATAAAAATATCGCAGATACTACTCTAGATCTAAATAAGCTCGTTGCAATTGTGTCGGTAAATAACTACGGGAAATCTAATCTCTTGGAAGCAATAAGGTTCGGGTTCGAGTTTATAAGCGCATCGGCAAAGATGCGCTCCGGAATGATGCGCTGGGAGAAAGGTGTACCTTTGTCTACAGCATTGGCAGGTAAAGACTTTCGTTTTTCAATTGAATTCGACAACCCAGAGTTGAAAGAATACAGGTTTGTCAGATATTCATTCACTTTTTCTTGGATTAACGATCAAAACACTGGTGCTGTTATAACAGATGAAACGATTGAAATGCGAAAAAATGAAAGCGTACAATATACCTCATACCTGAAACGAGACAAAGGCCAATACAGAGCAGCAAAAACCCTAACCGGATTTCGAAAAATCTCTTTAGCAAAGGATATCCTTGCCGTCGATATTCTTTCGGCATTGGATGATATTGAAATTGCAAATGTAATTACCTGCATCAAAAAGCTGAGTTATAGAATGTGTAAAACACTTGAAGTGGATAGCTCTTTCTTCCCTATTCCCATAGAGCTTGAAGGGGATAATGCTTCAACGCTTTCTTTTAATGATAATGATATACCTCAAGCACTCAGCGTGTTGAGAAAAGAACGACCAGATGAGTATAATCTGTTTCTTGAGGCTATTTATGACTTGTTTCCGGAGTTTAAGAAGCTTGAACTTCAAGTCTATGCATTAAAGGAAAATGAGTTACCAACTTTTGAGGCTCGTCTTATCTCCAGTAAAGATGGAGAGAGCGAATCGAAAAGCATTCCATATCGAATTAAAGATGAGATATATCGCTTGGTTATTTATAGTGAGTACTTGAATCAGCCGATTAGTATGGAATATATGTCTACAGGGACCAAGCGATTGATTTGGTTAATTGCGAATGCGGTGTTTGGTAACTGCTATGGAATTAATCTGATTGGTGTTGATGAAATAGAAACCAGTATTCACCCTAAAATGATTCGGGGCTTGTTGGAATCTCTTAACGATATTTTGGAAAGCGCTTCTGTAATTGTTACAAGTCATTCTCCATATTTGATTCAATATCTGAAACCAGAATCGATTTATATTGGGTATCCGAGCAATGACGGCGTTGCTCGTTTTAAAAGAATCAAAAAGAACAGGGTTAAAACTCTCTTAAATACAACAAGAGAACTTGAGCTGTCTATTGGTGAATACCTCTTTGAATTGATGTCCGGAGATGAAGATTCGGCAGATGTTCTCGCTGCGTATCTGGAGGATTAATACATGAATAATTCGATTTCCAACGGATTTGCATTTATCCTTGAAGGCGATACGGAGAAAGAGTTCTACTTATCGTTTTTGGAATATCTTTGCCGCAAAAATGGAGCTAAGCTTTTTCGTACAACTGAGGAACCAACAGTAGACGTTGTTTATAGATTGAAAAAAGATGATAAAGAGTGCTTGATCAAGTTCCATACGGTCAATACAGTGTCTCAGGTGCCGAGAGCCGGAAAGTGGTTTCAAACACAATGTGTGAAGAAATATGGTTCAAAGGTTAAATGGATCGTTTTTCTGTGTTATGATTTGGATGATTACAATGCAGACATCAGTAAGTTTTATGAAGGCGACTGGGCCGCTTTGCGGACATCATTGAATAGAGCGGATCAGATCTTGGATGTAGCCGCAGCTGCAGATATTGAGGACGTCATGCTGCAAGATCTTTCGGGTGTTTCTAATTATCTGAATGGCGTTTGTCCTACGGACCTAAAAGGGCGCAAGGGGAAAACAAAGATGAAAAATCTATTTCTCTTCAACGGCAAGTATTATCACTCCGGAAAGCGGGCCAGGGCACTAATAGATTCATTGGATATGGAAAAGTTGACTCGTGGCAATTTGGTACCGCTTGCCGCCATGGAGCAAATGATAACAAGTTCAATATTTTGACCTCAAAAACTTCAACTTGTTTTAAAAAACGAAAGAAAATGAGTGGGTTAAAAAAACAAGTTGAAATTTCAGGCATGATTTCTTTCGCTTTTCAAGTAGCTTTTATCGATTTATAGTGAAACAACGAGTTATAGTTTATATTATTTGAGTTTACATTTATTCTAGCTCCTATTGATAACTATTTCATTGGGGGCTTTTTTATCATTCTGATGATAAGTGTTTATGATTTAAAACCAGAAACAATGAATACTTATTGTGGACCTAAAAGGTATGTAAAAAAACTCGCTCTACAGACATTAAAATAATAGTAGGGTCTACTCCCTTAGAAACACAATTATTGCAATTAGAAGAAATAACAAAGGAGAATTCAAAATGCTTGACACTAATAAAATAGCAGCAAATGTCATTACAGATTTAGCGAAATCAACAGCAAGATCATTGTTTAAAAAAGTTAAAGACTTGCTCACGGATACATCAAATAAACTTGAAATCGAATTTGGTGAAGCGTTTGAAGATTACCTTGATTATTCAATAGAAGTATATTCGAAAATTAAAACACTGTTATATAAGCATACTCCAAAAGATATTTATTCTTTTTTTGAATGTGTAGGAGTATCAAGAGAGGGAAAAGATAATGTGGACACATCCGATATTAATAATGTCCTTAATATAGGAAATAAGCTGATTCTTACTGGAACAGGAGGCATTGGAAAAAGCGTTATGATGAAACATTTTTTTCTAAACACTATAAAGAATACAGAGTTGGTACCATTAATTGTCGAACTGCGAGGATTAAACAATCTAGAAGCTGAGAATATTGATTTAATTGATTACATATTCAATAATATGACAAAACTTAAATTTAGAATGAGAAAAGAATATTTTGAGTACAGTCTAGAAATAGGGTGTTATGTTGTTTTGCTAGATGGTTATGATGAAGTCAAGAATAATATATCTAACGATATATCTCAACAGATTTTAGATTTGTGTAATCAATATCCTGAAAACTATTATATAGTGTCATCTAGACCTTTACAAGAGTTTGTTGGATGGAATCAATTTGAGGAGATTAAGGCTTTGCCTTTGAGTAAAACCCAAGCGTTATCTCTGATTCAAAAACTTGATTATGATGAAGCGATAAAGGCAAAATTCTTAAGGGAACTGAATAATGGCCTGTATGATAAGTATCAAACATTTGCGTCCAATCCTTTGCTTTTAACTATTATGTTAATGACATTTGAAAATCGCATGTCAATACCTGACAAATTGAATGATTTTTTTGATCAAGCCTTTACAACGTTGTTTCACGCACACGATGCAACAAAGAGTGGATTTAGTAGAGAGATTCATTCCAAACTTGGATATGAGGATTTTAAATCTGTGTTTGCTCATTTTTGTTTTAAATCCTTTTTTAATTCTGATTACAAATTCTCTGAAGGAAAAATACTAAATTATTTGAATGAAACTAAAAAGAAAAAAATTGTGGACGCTGATTTTGATTCAAGCAAGTATCTAAAGGATTTAACGAATTCGGTTTGTGTTATTGTTCATGATGGCCTTGAATATAGCTTTTCTCATAGAGCATTTCAAGAATACTTTGCTGCAGTTTACACGATGCAACTGAATGACAACCAACAAAAAAAGTTCATTAAGATGTGGCTGACAGAAGAGAATTATAGATCAACATCGAGTTATCTAGAAATGCTATATGAATTACAATCGACAAGATTTATTAAAAATGTTTTAAATCCAGCTTTGAATGAAATGAAGAAAAAATATGAAGATCAGGGTAGCAGAGATGCATGGATCCTTGAAGAATTAGTAAAAGGTGTTTTTGTTAGGGTAAATAGCAAGAAACGTAATTTAGGAGCATTTGTTCATAATATGTATTACTATATAATAATAGATTGGGCTTGTGAGGTTTTTCACTATGGCACTGATAATGAAGATGATGGCAAGAAGGAAAAACTTATAAAGATAATAATGAATCGTTATGCTGATTATGCCATGGATAGTGTTTCAATCACAACAATGCTTAATGATGGTTATGAAAGAGAACTAATAGAAGGATTGAAGTGGATTATTGAAAGATTTAAGTTTGCTATAAGCTCATTTAACAATGAAGACAATAGTTTGAAGAAAAAGACTCTATCGTCAATGTTGACAGAGTTATGAGTTGATGATTTTGCATAAAAAGTGTTAATAGAATGGCATCTGTAATTCGAACGGTTGACGTTTAAAATACAGATGTCGTTTTGTATAGAAACTCTTGCTCTTTCTTTTTCTTTTCAGCGGTGAAGTGTCGTTTTCAAATGGAACCGCTTTGTCAACGGTATTGGAATGTGTAAATCTTCTAATCAGGACTCCAGTTGTGATTTTTGTGCTTTATGTGTTGAATACAGATGTGGTATATTGAACTTATTGTATTAACTTCATGTTTGGTGTTCGATTTGACAGAGTTTAATATATGCAATTCGTGTCTAAAAATGATCAGCTGCGTTGAAAATAATAATAGGGCAATGAATTAGATAAGACTTTACTTTTGCGAAGAATAAGGATATAATAATACTAACTTTCATAAAGAGGAGGCTTTTATATGAAACTACATCTTCAAAATGTTGGCATAATAAAAGACTCAGAGATTGAATTGGATGGCTTGACCGTAATTACAGGGAAGAACAAATCCGGAAAAACAACAATTGGAAGAACGATTTATTCACTGTTTGGTGCTAGCCATAGATTAGAGGAATCTTTTGATGAGTCAAAGACAAGATACATTCGTTCGCAAATGGATCGAGTAGCGAGAATACTATCATTAAGAGGGTTTCCGCGATATGCTTTCCAGAACAACGCTACTGAAACAAATAAAAGCCATGTTGAAAAAGTGCTGTTTGATTTGGAGAATAGTGTATATCGAAAGCTCATCTCCGAGGATTTATATGCTTTTTTGTCTGAAGCCTATAGCTCAATTCAAGATTTGACTTTTAAAGAATATTCTTCTTTTATTAAAAACAGCAGAGTTGGTTATCCAAGCCCTTTAGACGACTATACTGAGGTGACAAATCAAGATTTTGATAAGAAAAAGATTAATGCTCTTGAGGTATTTGTTACTACTATTTCTTTACTAAACGATAAAATGGCTTTATACAACTTTTGGAAAGATAGAACCAAGGCGTTCTTAAACCAAGAGTTCGATGGACAGATTAAACCCGTAAAAAATAAGCGATGTGTTTCAACTATTGAATTAAGTGAAGATAGTCGAGTGATTGTAAGCATTAAGGTTAAATCAAAAGAAAATATTGAGATTCTAGAAGGGGACCCATCAAAGTATCCTTTCGATCATTGTGTTTTTATTGATGATCCACATATCATAGATAGGCTAGAGAATGAATCGAGGTACTCCATATCATTTTTAAATGGTTTATTGGAGGATAATAGAAAATCCTTGATTTCAAATGATTATATTCGAACTCATAATGACGAACTAAAATCTTGGCTTTTGGAAAAAGAAGGGAAAAATTACTTTGAAAGCATTGAATTACAAATAAAACTGAAAGATTTGTTTTCACAAATTAATCAAATTGTTCCTGGTGAATTTTCTAGAAACCGAGATGGCTTTTTCTATGTGGAGGATGGTGCACAACTATCGCTAAAGAATCTGGCAACTGGCTCAAAAATGTTCTTTATTATCAAAAAACTACTAATCAATGGACTAATTGATAACAATACTTTTTTGGTTTTAGACGAGCCGGAAGCTCACTTGCATCCGGAATGGATTAATAGATTTGCTGAAATACTTGTCAGTCTAATAAAAGGCGTTGGAGTAAATGTATTGCTAACAACACATAGTCCTAATCTGATGTTAGCTTTAAGTGTTTATTCTAGAAAAGCCCAGATAGCCTCTAAATCTCACTTTTATTTAGCTGAGAACTTGACAGACTCCTATTATTCGAGATTAAAATGTATAGATGATAATATAGGAGAAGGTTATTCTCATCTATCTATTCCATTAGTTGAAATGAACTTAAAGTTGGAAGAATTAAACGGTGATTAACTATGGACGAGAGAATAGTTGCCTTTCAAGGCTTTTTGCTTCAACGGTTTCCTGCTTTGAAAGATATAGCTCATACCTATAAGTTTTGTTCAAAGTTTTCACAAAATCGTTATTTGGTTCAGTGTGAGAAAAAAACGATCAATTTTGACAAGTTAACAGAATGGTATAGACCTAATCCAAGACCGTGCTCTGCTGATTCTCTGAGCTTTAGTGATTTATCTCTCTTTTTGATTGAGTTTAAGTCGGGTGATCCTACGCTCCACATAGATCATATTAATAAGGAAGATTTACTAATAAAAAGCGTTGTTGGGAAAATTAAAGATAGCTATGCTACACTAACGGATTTATACCGAGAAGCTTTTCGCTCAACAGGCATTCGATTAAAAGAAAAGTTTTGTATTGTAGTGGATACAGCAAGCATGGGTATTTCTGTTTATTCGAGTATTTTAACTAATCTTTCAACTAAGAATAATGATAACTTAACGCCAAAGGAAAAAGCAATATTTGAAAGGATCCTGCCCCAAATACAAAACAGCATTAAAGATTCATGTGATAATTTTGATATTATGATATGGTATAGTGATTTGTTTGAACATTACTTAAAAAGGTTTAAAATACAAAACTGTAGAGTGCCGCGACATTCTAATATCATAGTTTTTGAGGCGGAAGAATGAGATGCAGAATCAAACAAAAGTGTTTCTTCTTTAGGAGGCTCTTTCCGGATTCCTTTCTCGCAACCCCAAAGTTATATAGTAAGAGTGGATAGATGGGAGAGTGAGTTCGGTTTAAATTCGACTTTTGAGCATGCTTCAAAAGTTGAGTTTACGTTACTCAATCACAAAAAGAACGAATCGCCCTTCGGCGGTTCGTTCTTTTTTATTTGCGATAACACTTTATTGAAACGTTATGTGCAGTACGGAAAATACGGTTAGTGCTTTTGAAAGAACAAAGTGGGTTCAGCATCACGTTTGACACATAGACTGATGATCTCCCTGCACCGCGAAAGAATGAACTGTTTCAAGAATCGATTGCTGAAATCGTGGCGGCAGACTCACGGTGGTGCTTTGTGAAACGGAGAAACGCATAAAGCCGTTGCCGTCCTGATTGAGTAGATGTCTGTTGATTGTGATCAAAGGGTAAACGGTACGTACGATGCTAATCAGTAATGGGTTCAACAGCGCCAGGGCCAGAGATACTGTCGAATAGGGTGTGTATGGTTCTGTTTGCCGGACTTACAATATAGTCCTCAATCACGTGTGCTTCCCCTGCAGCGTAGCCCGCCAGCAGAGCTGCTGCTGCGGTGATCGCAATCGCTTTCCCCAGCCTTTTCCGGTTGGCCAGTTCCTTCTCCAGGTATGCGAGCTCTGCCTCGCACCGCGGGCACGTCCCTTTGCAGTCGCCCTGATAGCGGCATTCCTCGATCACAAGATTGATGTCATTGTCCGCGGCGATCTGGCGGCGGATCTCTTTGAGGATTTTACATTTGTTTTTTCCGGTCATAAAAGCCCCTCCTGCCTTTTCTGTCAGCTTCCGTATTTCAGATCTCTATTTTAGCACAATTTGCGCTTCAATGCAAGACATCACCTTGCTTTTTGCCGCTTTCAAAAGCCTTTTCTGCCCGTTCGCTTGCTTTTGCATGAAAACATGTTATAATAAAACCAGCATGATCCAACGATTATTTGCAGACAGGAGGACTCCATGATG
>Ga0247611_10004726_pt1 | contig 18626 bp, 16 predicted proteins | sample 177DNAGHGhighgp2_FD_192422 | JGI IMG/M metagenome (GOLD analysis project Ga0247611, IMG submission 192422) | Sheep rumen microbial communities from Palmerston North, Manawatu-Wanganui, New Zealand - 1770 DNA GHGhigh gp2 | ecosystem: Host-associated > Mammals > Digestive system > Stomach > Rumen... | reverse complement strand
AACCTGCGTACGAACGGTATCTACTCCACCTCCGTATCCGTCTCTTTCCTCGAACCGTGGTTGGGCGGCAAACGACCGAACAGCCTCAGCGCCAGTTTCTTCTTCTATAACCAGACGGGTTACTCGAGTCGTTATCAACGGGCTTACCAAAACCTGTATAACTCTTACTCGAGTTATTACTACTATTCCGGTAACTCCAATTATTACCAGCAGTTAGCAGAGGCCGAGGCGGACAAGGGTAAGTTCATTCGCCAGTTCGGTTTTGCACTCGGTTACGGTAAGCGTCTGCGTTGGCCGGACGATTATTTCACCTTCTATACTGAACTCAGTTATACGCTCTTCTGGATGCGCGATTGGGCTTATCTGCAGGTGGCCAACGGTACGATGCATAACTTCGCGCTCAACATGCAGTTAAGCCGCTCGTCTATAGACAACCCGATTTATACACGCCGCGGTTCGCAGTTCACGCTGGGTCTCAAGATAACCCCGCCATGGTCGCTGTTTGACAAACGCGATTATTCGACTCTCAAACCTTCCGAGAAGCACCACCTCATTGAGTACCATAAATGGACCTTCAAGGGAAAAGTATTCACGCCGCTTACACGAGACGGCAAACTGGTGCTCATGACGCGTGCCGAATTCGGATACCTCGGGCATTACAACAAATATAAGAAATCACCGGTAGAGACCTATTCGATGGGTGGTGATGGTATGGCGGGTTATACCGGCGGTTACCAAATGGAATATATCGCGATGCGCGGTTATTCATCGGGTTCGCTCACGCCATACGATCTCTATTCGGGATATAACCTCGGCTATTTGTACAATAAGTTTACCGTGGAATTGCGCTACCCGATCACGCTGGAGCAGAATGCTACCATCTGGGTGCTCGGATTCCTGGAAGCGGGTAACTGCTTTGCCAATATTGAGGAGTATAATCCCTTTAACCTCAAACGTTCAGCCGGTCTGGGTGTGCGTATTTTCCTGCCTATGTTCGGCCTGCTCGGTATAGACTGGGGTTGGGGCTTCGACGATATCAACGGTTCGCGCCAGAACAGCGGAAGCCAGTTCCACTTCGTACTCGGACAAGAACTGTAAACGAATCAAAAATGAAAATTATAGACCTATGAAAAAGATACTACTAAGCATTTTGTTCCTCGCCACTTTGGCGCTTGGCATGACTTTTGCAAAAGACCAACCGGTAGCCTATATCGACATGCAGTATATCCTGAAGAATCTGCCGCAGTACGAACAGGCTAACGAGCAGTTGACGATGCTCTCCAAACGATGGCAGAAAGAAGTGGATGCCGCGCAACAGGAAGCAAGAGTCATGGCCACTAACTACCAGACAGAGCAGATCTTCCTCTCCGAGACCATGCGGGCCCAACGCGAGGAAGAGATCGTGAAAAAAGAACAAGAGGTACTGGAACTCAAGCGCAAATACTTCGGTCAGGAAGGTGAGTTGTACAAGAAGCGCGAAGCGCTCATCCGTCCTATCCAGGATGAGATATACACCGCTATTCAAGAACTGGCGAACGAGAAAAAAATCGAAGTTGTCAAAGACCGTTCTGCCGATCCGGCACTCATTTATATGTCCTCCAAACTGGATATATCCGACCAGGTTCTCCAGAAACTCGGAGCAAAATAAAGTTTTGAAAAATTAATAAAATACATAGTTAGAAATGAAAAAGATTATTATCGCAATGATGCTGGTTCTGCCGATGCTCGCCAGCGCACAGAAATTCGGTCATGTGAACACGCAAGAGCTCTTTGCTCAGATGCCGGAAGTGGCACAGGTAAAACTCAAAATGGATACGATCCAAGGCCAATACGAAGCACAACTGACTTCGATGAACGAGGAGTTCCAGAAGAAAATGCAGGACTATCAGGCTCAAGAGGCTACTTTGGCTGACGCTGTGAAACAGATCCGTCAGCAGGAATTGCAGGAGATGAACCAGCGTATCCAACTCTTCTACCAAACCGCCGAGCAGGATATTCAGAAGAAACAACAGGAACTGTTGACCCCAGTGCATGAGAAACTGGCGAAGGCTATCAAGGCTGTCGGTGAAAAAGAGAACTACACCTATATCTTTGACAGCCAGGCTATGGTACATATCGGCAACGATGCGCTCGATGCAACACCTGCTGTCAAGAAAGAACTTGGTATCAAGTAATCGTGCCGTGCGGCTAAGAAATAATGGCAGACGGTTATCTGGAAAGTCATTACGCTGAGTACGAAAAGAAGAAAGCGGAATGGCTGAAAAAGAAGAATTCATATTCCTACAAGTATGGTAAAAGCAATTCAACAAACCCTTCGCGATAGTGCCGCTGCACGGTGGACCGTACTGATCCTCGTAGCATCGATGATGTTCTTCGCGTATATGTTCGTCGATATCCTCTCTCCCTTGGCGTCACTGCTGGAAGAGAGTCTGAACTGGGATCGCGGTGACTTCGGTACATACGCTGCAGGCGAATACCTGCTCAATGTGTTCGGATTCCTTATTCTCGCCGGTATCATCCTCGATAAGATGGGTGTCCGCTTCACAGGTCTGCTCAGTGCCAGCCTCATGGTGCTCGGTGCGGGTATCAAATACTGGGGTATCTCATGGGCCGATGCCAACACAGTCGAATGGCTCAATGCATGGTGGCCTTCTATGCCGGGTAGCGCCAAACTGGCGATGTTCGGTTTTATGATCTTCGGTTGCGGATGCGAAATGGCCGGAACGACCGTAAGTAAGATCCTCGCCAAATGGTTCAAAGGTAAAGAGATGGCACTCGCCATGGGTCTTGAGATGGCTATCGCCCGTCTGGGTGTCTTTGGCGCTATGTGGTTAGCACCGATGTTCAGCGAGAAATTTGCGGTGGATGGCACGAACTCCGTAACCGCTCCGCTGCTCTTCGCGTCCTTGCTCTTAGTAGTCGGTCTGCTCAATTTCTTTGTGTTCACGATCATGGATACGAAGTTTGACAACCAACTCGTAGCCATCGGTGAAGCAACGGCAGTGAAAGATCCGGAGGACGAGTTCCATGTATCCGATCTCGGTCAGATCTTCCAATCGAAGATGTTCTGGATCGTAGCGCTCCTCTGCGTACTCTACTATTCCGCTATCTTCCCCTTCCAGCGTTTCGCAACGAACTTCCTGGAAGAGACCCTCTCTATCTCCAATGCGGAAGCTGCAGGCCTCTTCAAATGGTTCCCGATTCTCGCGATGGTGCTAACACCCTTCCTCGGTGCCTTCATCGATTATAAGGGTAAAGGTGCGTCGATGATGCTGCTCGGAGCAGTGATCATGATTGTGTGCCACTGCGTCTTCGCCTTTGTGCTGCCGGCTTATCCCAGCAAGACACTGGCGCTCATCACCATCCTGGTTCTCGGCGTCAGCTTCTCGCTCGTACCGGCCTCCATGTGGCCCTCTGTACCGAAGATCATCGATGAGAAAGTATTAGGTTCTGCCTACTGCCTCATTTTCTGGGTGCAGAATATCGGTCTCTGCCTTGTACCGCTGCTGATCGGTAAACTGCGTGTGGCAACCAACGGTTACCTCGTTCCGATGATCGTCTTCGCTCTGTTCGGCGTACTGGCCTTCTTACTGAGTCTGGCGCTAAAGATTGAGGATAAAAAGAAAAACTATGGATTGGAACTTCCCAATAAGAAAGCGGAAGAACTGCATAAGTAATGGATTGGAGTTTCCTGATAAAAAATAGAGATTCTATTCTCGTCACAACAGACAGCCGGAAGGTCACTTCCGGCTCTGTCTTTGTGGCGCTGAAGGGTGAACATTTCGACGGCAATGACTTCGTAGAGCAAGCCAAAGCGCAAGGTGCGGAGTATATCATCAGCGGCGAGAATGCCTTGGCTGAATTGCAAGATCTCGCCCGTGCATGGCGTCGCGAGTTAGGTTTACCCATCCTCGCCATCACCGGTACCAACGGCAAAACGACTACCAAAGAACTCTGCGCCGCGGTGCTCAAGACCAAGTACAATCTGTATTACACCCAAGGCAACCTCAATAACCAACTTGGCGTGCCGCTCACCTTATTAAGTATAACGCGCGCGCACGAGATGGCGATCGTCGAGATGGGTGCCAGCCATCCCGGAGATATCAACGAACTGGTGGAGATAGCCGAACCGAACTACGGCCTGATCACCAATGTCGGCAAAGCACACTTACAGGGATTTGGTTCCTTCGAAGGTGTACAACGCACCAAGGCCGAGTTATACGACTACCTGCGCGCGCATGGCGGGTTCTGTTTCCGTAACACCGACAACCCCTATCTCGCGCAGATGGCAGGGGATCTAAAGACCGTTCCATACACGACAGGCACCATGCCGGAAGGTACGCACCTTGTGGGCGCTTACAATGCAGAAAATGTATCGGCGGCGGTATGTGTCGGTAAGTATTTCGGCGTGTCGGAAGAAGCAGCTTTAGCAGCTATCCGCGCCTATATTCCCTCGAATAACCGTTCGCAGTTGATGCAGACCCCAAACAACACTGTAGTCGTTGATGCCTACAACGCCAACCCTACCTCTATGCAGGCCGCTATCAATGCCTTCAAAGGCGATTGTTACATCCTCGGCGCCATGCGCGAGTTAGGTGAATACAGCGCCTTGGAGCACCAGAACATCGTCAACATGCTGCTGGAGCGCAAAGCGGACAAAGTGCTCTTGGTTGGTGACGAATATGCTGCCACTACGGCTCCCTACCCGATTTTTCAAGATGTCGAGGCGCTGTGCGAGCACCTCCGGAAAGAACCCCTCTGCGGTTATACCATCCTCCTCAAAGGAAGCCGCAGTAACCAATTGGAAAAAGTGATTCCCTTATTATGACAGAGCAAAAAAACATATACATATGGATCCTCATCGCCTTGCTGCTGGCCGTCATCGGCGGGTTAGTGGCATGGAATCTGACGCAACGAAGTGAACTGAACGATATCGTGGAGCAGATGGCGATTGAGAAAGAGGAACTCCAAGAAGAATACGAAGATCTCGCTATTCAGTTCGACGGATACCAACAGATGGATATCCGCAATGACTCGCTGCAAGATCTGCTGAGTCGTGAGCAACAACGCGTACAGGACTTGCTCGAAGAGTTGCGTCAGACCAAAGCTTCCAACGCGCGGAAGATCGCGGAGTTGAAGAAAGAGTTGGCAACCGTGCGTATGGTCATGAAAGACTATGTGCGCCAGATTGACAGTCTCAATGCTACCAACGCACGCCTTACCGCCGAGAACCAACAGTTTAAAGCAGAGAACCAACAGGTCAAGGAGCAGAATACGCACCTCAGTACCCTCAACGAACAACTCACCGAAACGGTCACCCGCGCCTCGATGATGGAAGTCACCTCCTGCACCTTCACGATGCTGAATAAGAACGATCGCAAGACCCGCATGGTGAGCCATCTAAGAAAACTGCAGTTTGACTACACGATTGCCAAAAACATCACCTGCACGCCGGGCCTCAAAGATCTGTATGTGCGTATCATGGACCCGAACGGCAACCTGATTGGAGAGAAGGAAGAACAACTCTTTGCCTTCGAAAGCGAAGAGATTCCCTACTCGTTGACGCAACAGATCGAATATACCGGCGAAGCCTATGCCGGCACATGCTATCAACCCATAGAAACCGTCGTGGGCGGATTCTATACAATCGACTTTTTCTGCGACGGAAACCTTATCGGTTCCTTCCCGTTCCAATTGAAAAAGTAACGAATTTTGCAGATTTTTACTAAAAAATTTGCATATATCATAAAAAAGCAGTACTTTTGCAGGCTTTTTCTTAACAGGGTACGATTATTACTTTGTAATTTTCATCGAAAAAGCGCTTAATGCCACGAAGTTGTAATGCTATATTCGGCTTTAGTGGTGATTGTATAACCAATAAAAAGAAACAGAAATGTATTTAACTTCTGAGAAAAAAGCTGAGTTGTTCGCTAAGTACGGCAACGATGCAAAAAACACCGGTTCTGCTGAGAGCCAAATCGCTTTGTTCACCTTCCGTATCAACCACCTGACCGAGCACTTGAAGGAAAACCGCAAGGACTTCGGTACAGAGCGTGCGCTGACTGCCCTCGTTGGTAAGCGTCGTCGTATGCTGGATTACCTGAAGGCAAAAGACATCGAGCGTTACCGCGCAATCATCAAAGAACTCGGTATTCGTAAGTAATTTTACGGAAAATCAGAAAAAATTGGCATATACATTTGTATATGTCATTTTTTTTTCGTATCTTTGCAGCCGCAAAGATAAATGATCGAGATTAAGCCCTATATTGAGCACGCGGTGCTGGTGGGATTGATTACGCCCAACCAACCTGAAGATCGCACGAAGGAGTACCTGGATGAACTGGCATTCCTCGCCGATACGCATGGTATTGTGCCCGTCAAACGCTTCACGCAGCGCTTGAACCTGCCCATCACCGCGACCTATGTGGGCGAAGGCAAACTCGATGAGATCAACCAATATATCGCGGACCATCATCCGATCGATGTCGTTATCTTTGACGACGAGTTGAGTCCGCGTCAGATTCGCAATATCGAAAAAGCACTCAATCATAAAGGTCAACCGGATGTACGTGTCATCGACCGTACAATCCTCATCCTCGAGATCTTCCTCCAACGCGCACAAACCTCTTACGCCAAGACCCAGGTCGAGATGGCGCACCTCCAATATATGCTTCCCCGTCTGACGCGTATGTGGAGTCACCTCGACCGGCAGCGAGGCGGTGGAGGAACCAACCGCGGTATGGGTGAGACCCAGATAGAGGCGGATAAGCGCGTCATCGGTCAACGGATTGCCTTGCTGCGCGAGCAACTCAAGACCATCGACAAACAGATGGCTACCCAGCGGCAGCATCGCGGTAAGATGGTGCGCGTAGCGCTCGTCGGTTATACGAATGTCGGCAAATCGACGATGATGAACCTGCTCTCCAAATCCGAGGTGTTTGCGGAGAACAAACTCTTTGCCACCCTCGATACCACGGTGCGCAAAGTCACCATCGAGAACCTGCCTTTCCTCCTCTCCGATACAGTCGGTTTTATCCGCAAACTACCCCATCATCTGGTCGAGTCCTTCAAATCGACGCTGGATGAGGTGCGCGAAGCGGATCTTTTGGTGCACATAGTCGATATTTCGCACCCGAATTTCGAAGAACAATACGAAGTGGTGCAGCAAACAATTGCTGACATCTGCAAAGAAGACAAACCCACCATCGTGGTGTTCAATAAGATCGATGCCTTCACTTATATCCCCAAAGAGGAAGACGATCTCACTCCCGTCTTGCGGGAGAACCTCTCGCTCGAGGACCTCGAGAAAACATGGATGGCGCGGCTCGGCGACGATTGTATCTTCATCTCCGCGCGCAACAAACAGAACATAGATGCTTTAAGAGCGTTGTTATACGACCGAATCAAGGCCATACATATCCAACGCTATCCGTATAATGATTTCTTATTTCAAAACTATGAGGACAGTTGACGAACAAGGTTATCATTTTGAAGAATGGTTGACACCCGAACAGATTGCAGCGGATGTACAACAAGTGGCCAAACGCATTAGTGCAGACTACCACGACAAAGAACCCCTCTTTGTGGTCATCCTGAACGGCGCTTTTGTCTTTGCGGCGGACCTGATCCGTGCGCTCAAAGATGTGCGGTGTGAAGTTACCTTCATCCGCGTCAGTTCCTATTTCGGCATGTCCACTACCGGGCAACTGCAATTCATCGTACCGCTCCAGCAGGTGGTAGAGAACCGCGATGTGGTTATTATTGAAGACATCGTCGATACCGGTCTCACTATCCATCAACTCAAAGCGCATATGCGCGCAGAAGGAGCCGCGTCCGTACGCGTAGCCACGATGCTCTACAAACCCAATAAACTGGAGTACGACGATGCCAAACCCGATTACACCGGTCGCGAGATAACCGATGAGTTCGTCATCGGCTACGGCCTCGATTTCGACGGCTTCGTCCGCAACCTGGACGCGATCTACAAGGTCAAGGAGTAAATTCCAGTAGACCAGTTGACCAGAAGACCAGAAGACTAAATAAACAAAAATAGTAACACTTAAATTTTTACCATTATGAATGAAGAATTGAAAAAAGTAATGGAAGTAGCAGAGGTTTGGACTCGCGAACCTTTTGATGCGCAGACTCGCGCAGAGGTGAAAGCGCTCATGGAAGCAGAGGACAAGACCGAACTCATCGATGCTTTCTATCGTACGCTCGAATTCGGTACCGGCGGTTTGCGCGGTATCATGGGCGTAGGTACCAATCGAATGAACAAATACATCGTAGCGCAAGCTACCCAGGGTTATGCCAACTACATGCTCAAGGTACAACGCGAAGGCGGTTTTGAGAACATCCAAAACGGTCGCGTAGCCGTTGTGGTAGGTCACGACTGCCGTAATAACGGTCGCCTCTTCGCTGAGACTGTAGCGAACATCTTCTCCGCTAACGGTATCAAGGTCTATCTGTTTGAGTCCCTTCGCCCCACACCGGAGGTCTCTTTCGCTATCCGTCATCTCAAATGTCAGGGCGGTGTGAATGTTACTGCATCGCACAACCCCAAAGAGTACAACGGTTACAAAGCTTACTGGGAGGATGGTTCGCAAGTACTCCAACCGCACGACCAGGGCATCATCGACGAAGTGAACAAAGTGCGCATGGAGGATGTGAAATGGGAGGCTAACCCCGATCTGATTGAGATCATCGGCGGCGAGATGGATTATGATTACATGATGGCTGTTAAGGATGTCATGATCGACCAAGACTCCATCCTGCGTCAGAAAGACCTCAATATCGTTTATACCCCGATGCACGGTGCCGGCCGTCAGATTGTGCCGATGTGTCTGCGTTCTTGGGGCTTCCAGAATATCCATGTCGTTCCCGAGCAGATGGTGATCGACGGTAATTTCCCGACCGTTGTTTCCCCGAACCCCGAGAACGCAGAGGCTATGACCCTCGGTATGAAATTAGGCACCAAGCTTGGCGCTGACCTGGTGATCGCTTCTGATCCGGATGCTGACCGTATCGCGATCGTTTGCCGTAACGACAAGGGCGAGTGGGTCATCATCAATGGTAACCAGACCAATATCATGTACCACTACTACATCATCAATAACATGAAGCGTCTGGGTAAGATGCGTCCCGACATGTACATCGTCAAGACCATCGTTACCTCCGAACTCATTCGTAAGATTGCGGATGCACAGGGTGTTACCCTCACCGATGAATATACGGGCTTCAAGTGGATTGCGAATCGTATCCGTATGTGGGAAGGCAAGCGCAAATATATCGGTGGTGGAGAAGAGAGTTTCGGTTTCCTGCCGTACGATGCAGTACGCGATAAATGTTCGCCTTCGTCTATCTGCCTCATCTGCGAGATCGCTGCGTACGCAAAGGATAACGGTATGACGCTCTATGATTACCTGCTCAAGATCTACGCGGACTATGGTTTCCAACGCGAGACGACCATCAATGTCGTTCGTCCGGGTAAGACGGGTGCAGAAGAGATCCAGAAGATGATGATTGACTACCGTGCGAATGCACCGAAAGAGATCGCAGGCGAAAAAGTGGTTAAGATCAAAGACTTCAAACTGCTCAAACAGCAAGAGTTGAAAGATGGTAAGTGGGTAGAATCCCCGATCGAGATGCCGCTGAATGCGACGAGCAATGTGCTCCAGTACTTCACCGAAGGTGGTCTCAAAGTCAGCGTGCGTCCGTCCGGTACGGAGCCGAAGATCAAGTTCTATTTTGAGATTCCGGTAGCTACAGAGAAAGGCAAACCGTTCACCGGCGCTGACTACGAGCGCTGCACGGCAGAAGCGGAAGCCAGAGTACCGGCTATCAAAGCGAGTCTGGGCTTGTAATCATCCCGGATATCTCTTCCTTGCATTGCTTAAGCAATGCGGATACCTCAGAAGCGAGGCGCTTGTATTCATCCATACTAAGCGCCTCGGCTTTTTCTAACTGCTCAATCAGTTGCTCGGCGCGCCGGATGGCTTCGTCGTACGAGAGTCTACTGTCCTTTTCCATGAATAATAACGCCTATCGTAAAGAATAATATCTTCAGATCGAGCAGCAACGACATGTTCTCCACATACACCACATCGCTGTTGAGTCGCTCAATCATTTTCTCAATCGTATCGGTATAACCCACGCGGATAGGTCCCCAACTGGTAAGACCCGGCCGCACTTTGTAGATCAGGCAGTAATACGGCGCCTCTTTCATGATCAGGTCAATGAAATACGGTCGCTCGGGACGCGGACCTACTATCGACATGTCGCCGCGCAGGATATTCCATAACTGCGGTAACTCGTCCAAACGGTACTTACGCAACCAATGCCCGATCTTTGTGATTCGCGGATCGTCATCCAGGGTCAGTTTGGGTACCCCATCCGACTCCGCATGGTCAATCATCGTGCGGAACTTATAGATATGAAATGGTCGTCCGTACAACCCCACCCGCTCTTGCGCATAGAAAACAGGGCCCTTCGAGGAGATCTTGATCTGCAGCGCAATAAGACCGAAAAGCGGAGACAGTACCACCAGACCGATAGCCGAAGTGACGATGTCAAACGCACGCTTGATACATAACTCCGAATCACTCATCGTCTGCTCGGTGATGCGTATCAGAGACGGCCGGTCCAGATGACCGATTCGCGCCGCACCCGTGAGCATGTCATACACGCGAGGTACCATACTGATCTCGCACGAAAGCGGGTACAAACGCGCGATGATCGTATATAACTCCCGATCGGTATAACCCGCAGGTAAATCGAGGATCACTTCGTCCTGATCACCCGTCACCAGACGCTCCGCCTCCGCCAACGAATGCACGGTCTGCGTGCGGATGATTCCCAAACGACGCGAGAGCAATGTAATCGTCAAACGGGGGATATAACTCAGCACAAACTGCAAACCGAAGAGTACCCCTAAAGACACCAAATAGCGATCATAAGACTCTACCTCATCATCAATGATGATGAAAAAGAAGAAAAACAGCGATATAATGCCCGCACAGATAAAGGTACGGAGGAACTCGCGCCAAAGGGGCTTCTGGAAGGGACGCAGATAATAACCGGACAGATAATAAACGATTAGACAAACGACAGGATACACCAAGAGCGGCAACCAAAAACTGAAGGCCGGAATCAAGGCTTCACGCAGAAACTCAAAACGCCCATCATACACCATCCAGCGGAAAATAAGGAAACATAACCACACCAGTTCACTACTGATAAGGTCCGTTAGCACATATTTTAACTGTTGTTTACGTCTAAGATTCATCTCCTTCAGTCTTTCCGTCTTTCAGTCTTTAACTCCTTATAATTCGAAACGAATTATCCTCATTGATCTTAATGATAGAAGAGGGCTCATGGGGGCAGTCATCGTCTCGCCTGAAGCGGCATACATAGTCTGCGCCCTTCAAGATTGCCTCCTCTATCTCGCTGTAAAAAGGGGCAGCGGGATGTCCGCTGATGTTCGCACTCGTCGATACGATCGGATGCCGCAACTGTTCACACAGCGCCTTGCTGAACGGCTCGTTCGTAATCCGAATTCCTATACTCCCATCCTCCGCGATCAGGTTCTTCGCCATGTTCCGCGCATGGGGATAAATAATCGTCAGCGGTTTCATCATTTCATCATTGAGCTCGTCTTGGCGAGCGCTCATTTCATCATTATTAACCGCTTCCAGCAACGCCCATGCCGCCTCCGGCACCTCGCCTACATAATACGCCAACTTAGCCGGGCTATCCAGCAGCACGAGCATCGATTTGCTGTCTTCGCGTTGCTTGAGCGCATAGATCCGCTTCACCGCCTCTTCGTTCGTCGCGTCGCATCCTATCCCCCATACCGTATCCGTAGGATACACGATGACCCCACCGCTGCGCAACACCCGCAACGCTTCCTGCAGATCTTCCTTATCGTATCGCATCCTATCCATTTTCGCAATTTACAGACAAATCGGCTGCAAAATTACTACAAAAAATTGGAATATACAAGGATTTACCTATAAAAATCGAATTTACTCGAAGTTTTAGAGGGAAATACTTGTTGTTCGCTCAACTGTGCGAACGTAATTTCGCTCACATTTTTGTGCCCGTTTTCATTTCGTCCATTGTCCCGCCTGAGAGGCGGCATCCTTTGTCCATTATCCCGGCATTTATGCCGGTCCTTTTCTTTCTTCTGTTCCAGGCGGATTGAATCCGCCGCCCTCTCCGTCCATTCTGCGGCATTGCATGCCGCTTGCTTTGTCTATTGCGTCCAAATAGTATTTGGACATTTTTCGCAGAAAAATCCTAATTTATTTGCATATATCAAAAATTTTTACTAATTTTGCAGCCGATTTGAGAATCAGCTCTTATCAGACATATTGAATAGCGTTTATTTCGCGAAGTTCTGACATATAGAAATCTCGCAAGTTTCAAATATGTTGTATCAGACTCAGCAACGATAAATGCTCCAAGAATATTGACTATCACGCATTGTGATTTCTATATTCATTGTGGGCTTTGCGTTGTCTGTTCTATACAACAAGGCAATGCGAGAGCCTCTATATGTGGAACGACAATGGTTGAGTCCACTTTTTTATTATATATTATTTCAATAACGGAGAATGCCGAAAATCCGATAAAGAGTAGGCCACAAAACAACATCTATCATGTTCAAGAAAACACTTTTGTTTGTAGCAGCTCTATTGTGCTCTGCCGCAATATCTGCTAAAAATGTATCCGTAACGGTTACACCGACTAATGCCACTCTTTACCAAAAAGGTAAAGTTGTTCAACCTGTTTCTCCTGGCGTTTATAGCATTACGGTTTCCATCGTTGATCTCGTTTTTGCTGTACAAGCGGACGGTTATGATTCGGAGCAATTTGTTATTAACCTAAAGTCTCCGAATACAATGAAGATTGAATTAAAACCCAACCGCAAACATGTTGCCGTTACCTCTGATCCTAAAGAGGCTATCATCTATGTTGATGGAAGAGAAGCAGGACAAGGACAAGTAGAATTTAATATCAATAAAGGAGAATCTAAAACCATTAAGTTGATGGCCGATGAATATGATACATATTTAAAACGAATCAATTTTAATGACCAAGCAAGTGTTGAGATGTCTTATAATGTAGAGATGGTTCGTAACACACGTACACTTAATGTTATCGTCGATGCTCCTTCTGCTGAGTTTTTTGCCGATGGTATCCTTGTTACAAAAGGCAAAAATTCAGCTGTATTTAAAATATACAAAGATAAACCCGTACAACTTATTATTCGTGCAGAAGGCTATCAAGAATATAGTAAACTTATTTACTTTACAGAAGAAGCTTCTTCTCTTAATCTAACAAAAGAATTGACGATAGACCAAGCCTATACGGCTTCTGAGCCTGGCGCTGCCATCGCAAACAAAAGATTTGAAGCAATGGTTAAGAAAACAATGAGCCGTGATGATGCTATTCAACGAATGAAATATTATATCAGCGAATTGTTTGAAACCTTAGAAATAAATGACAATGTATCCGGTTGGTATCGTACTGCATGGAATAGCGAAGAATATCCTGACAAAATCATTCGCAGCCGCATTGAAATCAAAGAAATCCCCGATAACGGTGATGGACAACTGAAATTCAAAATGCTACTACAAAGCCAAGTTGCTTATAAAAATAGCCCGGATGATAATGCTAAAAAAAATGAGGACTTCCGTGCTTGGGACCGCGTTCTTAAAAAATATTCTAAATTACTCTCCGATATTCGCAACTTGATAGAATAGGCTTGCGCTCAATAATTTTCATAAAATTCGCAAAAAGTCGGCATATATTTGCATATGTCGATTTTTTGTTGTACCTTTGCACCCGAAATCTCCAACCGACTCATAACACCCATGCACAGTGCAAGCACGGTCCGGTGCCATGTTTCGGTCGAGCCTTTAACAAGCTTCGAGTGGGTGATTAGTGGGTTGTTAGTGTGAAGTTAGTGGGTCACTTGGCTTACATCACCGTACCGAAAACGGAAAAACAGACCCAAAAAGGGCTCCAATTTTAGTAATAAATACTATATTATATACATAGTATATAATATACATTAAACACAATATTTTTATGGCACAAGTCAAATTAAACGTCGCTTTTAATCAAGTACGCGGCAAACTCAACAAACGGGACAAAACCATCTTCCGGCAGAAAAAGTATCGTGCCGACAGCGGAAAAATCATTAACTACGGCGCTCAAGAGGCGTATGAAATCCTCAATCCGCGCGATTACGAGAAGAATCCGCCTAAAGGAGCAGAACTGGAGAACATCAATTCCTTTGGGCAAGCCAGCCGCCTCACCACGCTCCTCATCCAAGCCGGTAAGTTCACCGACGAAGAATTGGCTGCTATGCCCGACGAACTCCGCGAACAAACGGAAGAACTACGCCGACAACTGGCTGCATTCAAAAAGCGTTTCAATGCCCAACTCGTCAAACCCGACCCGTATGCACCGATCCTGCCCAAGACCGATCCGCAGTATAACCCCAACTCCGCGAAGATACAACGCCGCCAATACCGCACACTCAATACCTTCATCCGAGCTATGCTCCAACAATCACTCCGGAGCGAATAATTACGCTCTTTTGCCAAGCAAATTGCGCAATTTTAATAAAATTTATTAAAAATGTGCCGAATATTTGCGTATTTGCAAAAAAAGCAGTACCTTTGTAGCCGGTTTAAAAACGAACTATAAAAACTATAAATATTTTACGTAAAATGAAAGAATTAGATCTTACCAAGTATGGTATCAAGGGCGCAACAGTGATCGCCCACAACCCGTCCTACGAGTATCTGTTCGCGGAGGAGACCAAACCGGAGTTGACCGGTTATGCAAAAGGTCAGAACACCGAGCTGAACGCGGTTAACGTAATGACCGGTATCTACACCGGCCGTTCGCCGAAAGACAAATACATCGTGATGGACGCTAACTCGAAGGACACCGTTTGGTGGACCACAGAGGGTTACAAGAACGATAACCACCCGATGTCTGAGGACGTTTGGGCTAAAGTGAAAGAGCTCGCTATCAAGGAGCTGAGCGGCAAGAATCTCTATGTAGTAGATGCCTTCTGCGGTGCTAACAAAGACACCCGCATGGCTGTTCGCTTCATCGTTGAGGTTGCTTGGCAGGCACACTTTGTAAAGAACATGTTCATCCAGCCGAGCGAAGAGGAGTTGGCTAATTTCGAGCCGGACTTCGTCATCTACAACGCTTCGTTGGCCAAGGTAGAGAACTACAAAGAGCTCGGTCTGAACAGCGAGACTTGTGTAGCGTTCAACACCACGAGTCGTGAGCAGGTGATCCTGAACACCTGGTACGGCGGTGAGATGAAGAAAGGTATGTTCTCGATGATGAACTACTACCTGCCGCTGAAGGGTATCGCATCCATGCACTGCTCGGCTAACACCGACATGGAAGGCAAGAACACCGCTATCTTCTTCGGCCTCTCCGGTACCGGTAAGACCACTCTCTCCACCGACCCGAAGCGTCTGCTCATCGGTGACGACGAGCACGGATGGGATGATCAGGGCGTGTTCAACTTCGAGGGCGGTTGCTACGCAAAGGTTATCAACCTCGACAAAGAGTCCGAGCCGGACATCTACGCAGCTATCCGTCGTAATGCCCTTCTGGAGAACGTTACCGTGGACGCTAACGGCAAGATCGATTTCGCTGACAAGAGCGTAACCGAGAACACCCGTGTAAGTTATCCGATCAACCATATCGAGAAGATCGTTCGTCCGGTATCCGCAGGTCCGGCAGCTAAGAACGTGATCTTCCTCAGTGCTGACGCCTTCGGCGTACTGCCTCCTGTATCTATCCTGACTCCGGAGCAGACGAAGTACTACTTCCTGAGCGGTTTCACCGCTAAGTTGGCAGGTACCGAGCGTGGTATCACCGAGCCGACTCCGACCTTCTCCGCTTGCTTCGGACAGGCCTTCTTGGAGTTGCATCCGACCAAATATGCAGAGGAACTCGTAAAGAAAATGGAGAAATCCGGTGCGAAGGCATACCTCGTTAACACCGGTTGGAACGGTACCGGTAAGCGTATCTCGATCCGCGACACCCGTGGTATCATCGATGCTATCCTCGGTGGTGACATCCTGAGCGCTCCGACGAAGAAGATCCCGTACTTCAACTTCGAAGTACCGACGGCTCTGCCGGGTGTTGATCCCGCTATCCTCGATCCGCGTGACACTTATGCTGACGCAGCTCAGTGGGAGGAGAAAGCAAAAGACCTCGCTGCTCGCTTCATCAAGAACTTCGATAAATATACATCGAACGAAGCAGGTAAGGCACTCGTTGCTGCCGGCCCGCAGTTATAATAAAAAATCAGGCGCCCGAAAGGACGCCTGTTTTTTTTATTCTACATCGTATCGCTCCATGGCCCGGTCGGCCCGGTCTATATGCGTTCGGATGATGTTTCTACTCGTCAGCAGCATCATCGCGCAGACGATAGCCGGCAGCGCAATCATATAATTCGGATACAAAGTGGTATAATGCAGATCCGCCAATTTCAGGGAGTAATAAACGATCAGCACATAATAGAAACCGGAAATGACGGTCGTGAGATAAGCAATCACCATGCGTACGCGGTCACTAAAGACACAAAGCAAACATAAGATACAACCCCACAACATCGCTTTGTTGCAATAATACAACCACTCGACGGATGTCGTAGCCGTAATCTCCGGCACACCCGATTTCAAATCGGTCTGCGTGACATAAAAGGTCCTCTGGTCCATCGAAAAACTACGGACATAAATGATACCTTTATCATCTTGAAAATTAAACACAGGATGCAGGGTCATCGCCCACGAAGCAGCGATAGCGATGATCATATACACCACTCTCCGACGCATAGCGTCCATATCATCTTTATCAATCAATTCACTCATAATCGGTTCAATTTCGGCTGCAAAATTACTGCTTTTTTCTGAAATACGCAAATTTTTTTGATTTTTCTTGCGTATGTCAATTATTTTTTGTACCTTTGCGCACTTTTTGTGTGTCGTGCGCGAATGTGCACATTATGTACACGCGAAAAATATTGCATATATAATTAAAAAATCAAATAAAAAACAATTATGCAAAACAAAGGACTTGTTAGAATTTTGGCAGCGTGCCTTGCGTTGGTATGCGCCTTCTATCTGTCGTTCTCTTTGGTGACTAATCATTATGACAAAGCCGCTAAAGAGTACGCAGCCGGTGATGCAGTGAAAGAGTATCAGTACCTCGACTCTATTGCTGCGAAGAAAGTATGGTTTGGTTACACGCTCAAAGAGTGCCGCGAGAAAGAGATCAACCTCGGTCTGGACCTCAAGGGCGGTATGAACGTCACCATGGAGGTAAGTGTTCCGGACATTCTCGACGCCCTCAGCGGACACAACGAGACTCCGAACTACAAAGAAGCTTTAGCGCTTGCTAAGCAGAAACAAAAAGCCAGCGGTGCTGATTTCGTAACGCTCTTCATTGAGTCGTATAAAGAGATCGATCCGGAAGGTCAACTGGCTTCTATCTTCTCGACCTTCGAGTTGAAAGACAAAGTGACCCTCACCTCCACCAACGCTGAGGTAGAGAAAGTGATCCGCGAGGAAGTGGACGGTGCTATCCAGAACTCGTTCAACGTACTCCGTACGCGTATCGACCGTTTCGGTGTTGTTCAACCGAACATCCAGAAACTCTCTCAACCGGGTCGTATCCTGATTGAGTTACCGGGTATCAAAGAGCCGGAGCGTGTTCGTAAACTCCTTCAGGGTTCTGCTAACCTTGAGTTCTGGGAGACCTACGAGGCTTCTGAGCTCCTGCCGATGCTCGCACAGATCAACCGCGAGTATGCCGCTACCGCTCCGGAAACCGCTGAGGAAGCCCCGAAAGCAGAAGAGGCTGTAGAAGAGGCACCGAAAGCCGAGGGTGATGAACTTGCCGAACTGCTCGGTGACAGCGCTGCTGTAGAGGCAGATCAGGCTGCTCAGATCGCTGAGTACAAGAAGAACAACCCGCTCTTCGCGATCCTTAACCCGTCTATCAACCAAGCCGGTCAGGCTTATCGCGGTCCGGTCGTAGGTACCGTTCATTATGTAGATACCGCGAAAGTTAACGCTATGCTCAACTCTCAGATCGCCAAAGCCGTTCTGCCGCGTGACGCTCGTTTCTACTGGACTGTCAAAGCCATCGACGAGGCTAACGCATACTATCAGCTCGTTGCCCTCAAGGCACAGCGTGACGGTCGTGCATCCCTCGAGGGTGATGTGATCACTGACGCGCGTGCTGACTTCAGCCAGATCAGCGCATATGCCAATGTATCCATGTCGATGAACGCAGAGGGTGCTAAGACCTGGCAGCGTCTGACCAAAGACAATATCGGTAAATCGGTAGCTATCGTACTCGACGGATATGTATATTCTTTCCCGACTGTACAGACCGAGATCGCCGGCGGTAACAGCCAGATCACCGGTAACTTCACCGTAGAAGAGGCCAAAGACCTTGCCAACACCCTCAAGTCCGGTAAGATGCCGGCTCCTGCTCGTATCATCGAGGAGAGTGTGGTTGGTCCGTCTCTGGGTCGTGAAGCTATCCAATCCGGTCTCTGGTCCTTCGCCCTC
>Ga0247611_10004725_pt1 | contig 18626 bp, 13 predicted proteins | sample 177DNAGHGhighgp2_FD_192422 | JGI IMG/M metagenome (GOLD analysis project Ga0247611, IMG submission 192422) | Sheep rumen microbial communities from Palmerston North, Manawatu-Wanganui, New Zealand - 1770 DNA GHGhigh gp2 | ecosystem: Host-associated > Mammals > Digestive system > Stomach > Rumen... | reverse complement strand
CTTGTTCTTTGTATGTATATTATCAACTTTTTGTGCATCTGCAAAGCTGCCTGTCGATGAAGGACTCGGCAGACATAATTTCTTTTATGCAGGTCAGAGCAAGCGTATGCGAATGTTTATCGTGAAGAACGGACAAGTAAGTTGGTCGTATGAGAACAAGCAGGGAAGGGGTGAAATCAGTGATGCCGTGCTAATGACCGACGGGCACATTCTTATAGCACACCAGTATGGAATAGCCGAATTGTCGCAGGACGGTCAGGTAATATGGAGTTATGAGGCTCCGGCAGGAACGGAGATTCATACCATCCAGCCAATAGGAAAGACACATGTGGTGTATGTACAGAATGGACGTCCGGCTAAAGCCGTTGTCATGGAAATCCCATCAAAGCAGATAGTAAGAGAATTCGAACTGCCAACAGCACAGAATGGTTCTGTTCATGGTCAGTTCCGTAATGCCCGGCTGACTTCTCGTGGAACGCTTCTTGTGGCTAATATGGGATTGGGATGTATCAGTGAATACAATTGTTATGGTAAAGAGGTTGACAGATGGGAGGGTTTTCTTCCCTGGTCTGTCCAGGAACTGCCCAAGGGGAATCTTCTGATAACGGGCCGTAAGGGGCACATTCAGGAGATTAACCGTATGGGACAGACAGTCTGGGAGATCAATACGACTGCTTTTGGGGTGACTCAGCCACAGAAAACCGTCCGGCTAAAGAACGGACACCATATCATTAACAACTGGTATAATGAGTGGAACAAAGAACCTATGGACACGGCGAATGCTCCTGTTCAGGCGGTAGAGATTGACAATGACGGGAAAGTGGTCTGGCAACTTCGTGAATGGAAGAATCCAGATTTAGGACCATCGACTACCATTCAACCATTAGACGAGGCTGTTAATCGTGAAAGGCTGTTCTTTGGAGACTTTATCCTGTTTTCCCAAAGTTGTTTGTCAAGCCCAATGAACCCATTGGAGTAGGCCGTGGCATCAATCCTGGTCGTGTGGCATGGGTTCATAGTCCTGGCGTAGCTAACTGGGATGGAAGAACGGGGCTATGGGTGGAAGACCGTTGGAATCGGCAGGATAAGGCAGATGCCATGATTCGGGAAGCACTCGTACAGCTGACTGGTGAAAAGACGACTGCCAAGGCTTGGAAAGCTTTGTTCAGACATTTCAATAAGACTCATAACAGAGGATCGAGAAACTACCGGCATGGTGAGAAGATTGCGGTGAAACTCAACATGAACAATGCCATCACCCATCATGATACGATTGAATTGAACAGCTCTCCCTTTGTGACATTGGCACTTGTCCGTTCAATGGTCAAGGACGGAGGAGTTCGTCAGCAGGATATCATACTATGTGAACCAAGTCGCGCTATCACGGATAGTATATATAATAAGGTGCATCGGGAATTCCCCAATGTCATCTTTATTGATAACATCGGTGGAGACGGCAGACAGAAGTGTGAGTATTACGCTGATCAGATCAATTACTCAACCGATAATGGGAAGATGGCACGAGGACTGGCTAAGTGTATTGTCGATGCGGATTATCTCATCAACAGTGCTTTGCTCAAGACTCATTCCGGTCCGGGTGTGACGCTCACATCCAAGAACTGGTATGGAGCAACTGACATTAATCTGTTGTGGAGACAGAATGCTCATAACAATATCAGTCCCGATAAGCGTCACGGCAAGCCTGGCTATAAGACATTCGTGGACTTCATCGCTCATAAGAACCTTGGTCAAAAGACACTTCTGTTCCTTATCGACGGTACTTATGGTTCCCGTGATGTCAATGGTGCTCCTGCTCCTAAATGGCAGAAAGAACCATTCAATGGTGATTGGGCATGTTCGATAATAGTCTCACAAGACGAATTGGCTTGTGATGCAGTAGGGATGGACATTCTTATCGGTGAGTGGCCTGAATTCGGAAGTCTGAACTATTGTGACGAGTATCTGCGAGAGGCTGCTTCTATCCCCAATACCCCAAGTGGGACGGTCTATAAACAAGATGGTGTTCCCTTGGCGTTCCCCTTAGGATTGATGGAGCATTGGAATAATCCGAAAGAAAGGAAATACACCAAAATAGATTTGAAGTATAAACGGCTATAATCGTTTTTATTGTTCTCAATGAATGAAATGCCGTAGGCATCATTTGTAATTGTGCATTTCAAATATTTGGTTCCATATTGTCGAATTCGGAAATTTGGCAGAACGTGTTTTGTTCTTAATGAATGAAATGCCGTAGGCGTTTGATTTTGTGTTGTGTTGCAACGGAAGAAATGCCGTAGGTGTTTAATCTTGTGTTGTGTTGCAATGGAAGGAAATGCCAGAGGCATTAGACAATGGTAGCCAGCCATACAGAAACACCCTTGGGTGTTTCGAAATGGCTGGTAAGGGCGATACCCACAAACATACAACCTTGCCTTTAGGTAAGGGACATGGGCTAACTATGTCGCCTACCCAAGGGCAGGCTATATTATTAGGGGGTAATCTCATACCAGCCATTTACTTTCCCTCGCTTAGCGAACAGTGACCGTTGGTTCGCGGTGCCTAAAGGCACGGCTGTATGGCTGGCTACCTTTGTCCGATGCCAAAAGGCATCATCTGCTATTGGGATTTTGTCAAATAATATTCGAATTTTGAGCCCAAAAAATGGGGGGTATTGGTCACGAAAGGGGCACTCGGTCGAAAAAACGTCGATTTTTGATGTTTTTCGTAATGTATTGAATGACAAATGATTGCACGAATTTAAAACTGTAAACGGGCGGTTTGCAAAATATTAATTTGCCAAAGGTATCGTTTCGCTGCGCCAAAGGTATCGTTTCGCCGTGCCAAAGGATATGTTTGGAGCGATGAAACATGGTCTTTGGCGCAGTCAAACCTTATGTTTGGCGGTGTGAAAGCTTAGCTTTCGTGAAATAAAGAATGAAGAATAAAGGGTGAAGAAGCGGTTTTTACAGATTTTAACTTCTCTTTCATCACTTTTCCTCGACAAGTTTTTGTCAATATCTTTGACGTGATTAAGAACATGAACTATAGGGAATACTGACGGTTTTATTCACTAACAAGAAAGAAGGCTGGTGATTGTGATTTCACCAGCCTTCATTGATTGTTCAGCAGATATTTGTGTTTATGTTGCTTCTATTGAACAGCTTACGTTCCTGAATTGAATCTTATTTGACGAATTTACATGTAGTGCTATTTCCGTTGTTATCGCGGACTTGTGCGATATAGCAGCCTTTAGACAGTTCACCTACTGGAATCTCGGCGTAATTGCCATTCAAGTCAGCATCTTTACTACCAATGAACTGGCCGGCAAGATTATAGATGTTAACGTGAATGTTCTTAGAATCGTTGCTTCTGACAATGATACTTCCCATCACATAACGAGCAGTCATGTCGACTTTCGATTGAGCTGTCAGGTGCTGAATACCGTTAGGATTGGCTTGTTCGACAGGAGTGAGATAACTGGTGAGGACGTTTGTCTTGGCTATGCTCGGAATGTTCATCAGATAGACATCGTTGCTTCCATCAGGATAACGACCGACCGTTTCATCCATTGCGTGTTCGTCGTATGTCAGTTCGTCCGTCCACGAATGGTCCTGAGCAGATAAGATGACGCTACCTCCATCAGCAGCCAGTTTGAAAGAAGCATGCAGCTGACTGACAGGTTCGAGATTATCACACCAGATAATCAGGAAATCGTGAGGCTGGATGACCGTCTGGAGATTGCCAGAACCTTTGCTGATCTGATATTTTTCCGGCTTCTTGGGATTATCAGTGATAAACATTCCTTCAACGTCGATGGGCTCATCGGTCGTGTTGTACAGCTCTATCCAGTCGTTTCGCTTCCAATATTCGTTGACATAGATGCCATTTGCAGCACTTACCTCATTGATACGGACAGGAGTGATGCCCTGTGCAGCCTTCTCCTCTTCAGACATTGGCTGGAAGCAGGCGGTCAGTGCGATGTTGTAATCATCCGGAAGTTCTAACGTAGATTCCGTTGACACCATTCCTTTGTCTTCTGCATCGACAGAGGTAACAAGTTGTGCAGCCCAGTAAAGGTCACTTGAAGAGGCACTGTTGTTATGAACTTCGACAGCCACGACATTAGAGCCGCTATGGAAGAGTCGGGCAGGCAGGTCGAGTGTACCAGTAAGAGGAGTGTCGGAAGCGTAGGAACTGGAATACGTGTTGAACGTGACGGTGCCATTAGGCATGTTTAAACGTCCGGCCTCCACGCCGTTGACATAGATGATAAACCCGTCGTCCACCTCATAGTTCAGAATGAACACATCCTTGCTGGCAGGCGTTTCCTTCAAGTTGAATGTGTAACGGAAATAGGTGGTGGGATTCTTCTGGCTGGCATTAGTACCATAGCTGACGGTTGTCTTTATGCCATTCATCTTGTATCCAAGAGGACTCTCGCCCGAAGCCCATGCGTTATCGTTGTAACTTGCAGCCCTCCAGTTGTTATTTGACAAGGCACCCTTATCGTAATACTTCCATATACTGTTTTTCCCGATAACCTCATTGTTAGCAGTTGTTGTCTGCTTCCATCCCACAAAGGAATAGCCGGCGGGAGCCTGAGCCTTCAGTACAATAGGAGCAAAGAGGTTTCCGTCGAATTCACTATAAGGAATCTCCATGTCGTTGACAAACAGTTTAGCCTCTCGGGTATCAGTCTTCAACTGTACCTTCTGCTTTTTCACATTCGCTAACTGCATCTGGCGGAAGTTCTGCATGCAGGTAATCATGTCGTCATTCAATGTCTGGAGCTTCGAGCGGATGAGATTGGCAGACCCGTCGGGACTTCTCCATCCGTCGAGTTGCATCATCGGTCTTACAAAGTCTGCCAGTTCGTCGACGATGGCAGTGGCACGCTCCTTCTCGAACACACTACCGCCAATCAGACAGAATGTGTCAATGAACTTCTTGCGGAACGTATCGTTCTTTAATAAGTTTAGGAAGAGCGTGACAAGTTTGATTTCCTCATATCGTTCTTCTTGCGTGTCGTAGATGTAGTTGAACGTATGCCACTGGTCGTTGGCAAATGCCGTAAAGGGATTACTGTTCTTGAAAGCAAAGTCGAGGTCGAAGGTGACGAACCGATAGCGGCCGTCCTGTTGGTCGCGGTATCCCTTTATGTTATTGTGCGGCCAGTCGTTGGAACCCAAGAACAGTTCTACCGCCATGTAATTGATATACTCGTCCATGTCGAGCAGTTGTTGCAGCTCTTCATAGACATCAGCCTTCTCAGCCTGCTCACCCAGCTTATAGATTCTGTTAAGAACTTCGGGAGTACCTACCATGAAGACAACATTGGAGTCGGCACTCATTTCGAACATATCGATTTTTTCGTCATCGTATCCGAAGTTAGCCTCTACATACTTCTTGTTGTTGGGTTCACGCATATTCAGCACTCCTCTGAACTCTCCATTCACATACTCGATGATAGGAACGTATGACTGTACGTCAAGGTTTATCCCCGAACGCTGGATGATGGTTTGCAGGGCTGGGTCTAAGAAACGGCTACCGTTATTCTCCCATACATCATTTCCACCATTGCGCAACAACAGCACTTTATTTCTCAGATAGGGCTTCTGGGGGAAGAACGTATAGTCAAGGCGGTTCTTTCCATCAAACTCCTTACCGGCTTTCAGCTTGAAGGAGCGGGGAGTGGCAGAACGTGTCCAACCGCCAGAGACGGATATTTGCACATCCTGATTGTAAGCCATTGTTCCCTCAGGAGTGATAAAGGAGAAGTTTACGGGACGTTCCCAGTCCATGTTCCAGTTGCATTTGGAGCTCTGTCCATTGCCCGTTTTTCCATTTGTGCCCTTGGTGTCAATGCCCCATTGGTTATCCGTGAAATACTTTTTGTTTCCTACGATGGATACAACGGGAATGGTGTATTTGTTATCTGTCTTGATGTAGGAACGGGTAACAGGAATGCTGGGCAGCCATCCGTCTTTATAAAAACGGACGCAAAGGTTGGTCGTGTTGTTGAAAGAGAAGATGCCGTTGGTGCTGATCTGCCCGGTGGCAGCCTCAGGAACATCATACGACTCCCATGAAATATCATCGAAATAGTAGTTGTTCTCACTTCCTCTCAATTCATTGAGATTGAACGCGATGGTCTGTAATCCTGAAGTTCCTGCCTGTTCGTTGGAGACTGTTCCCTCAAATGATATTTCCTGCCACTCTCTCGTGATGTTATAGCCGCCATCAAGCATCGACCAATGGATGTAGTTGCTGGGTTGCGTGTGAGATTGAACGGAAATATGAGCAGGTTTGTCGGCACGTACCATCATCTTGAAACGATACTTCGCACCCGGCAACCATACAAAGTCAGGCGTGTAGACAAAGAACTGAGTATCCCAGTCCTCTGTGGGCGATGATACCGAATGTACGACTATTCCGCGCGTACCATTGTAGCCGGCTCCATCTTTGAAGTTCGTCTGGAATGCTCCATTTGCATTGCCGTTCTTACCGATAAGGCAGGTCGCATTGTCGTTTTCACAATTTCCGTTGACGATATGATTGGTCCAATGCGGGCTTTGTATTTGTCCGGAGGGAAGGTCGGGCACGCTTCCATCTGTGGTATATACAAGTGTTGTCCCCTCAGGAATATTCACGTTCACAGAAATAGAGCTTGTGAAGAGCTTGCTGTCTTGGCTGATAACGGGCGGATCCAACCTGTTTGTTGCAAATACAGCTTTGGTATTCGTCGTTCCAGGAGTAGCGTTGGCAGTCAGTCCCCATTCTCCGGTTCCGTCGGTCTTCCTTGCGTATGAGACGCGGCTCATAGCCTCAGGATAGGATTCGCTGACAATGAGTTCCCCGTTCTTGTCACTCAGGCAGATAGTACCGCCTTCACAATCAAGATTGAATGGTGCCTGATTGTGCTTGATGTTGTTTGACCCCAGCCAGATTACCTTGAATCCCTTTGCCGGAACAAAGCCTATGTCAGCAGGCATTTGCCATTGTTTCAGGTTGTTGATGTCGTCACTAAGAAAGAAGCCGTTGAGGCTGATGTCCTGATCTGTGGGATTGTATAATTCAATCCAACTGTCGAAATTGGTGGCTGGACTCATTACCGTTCCAACATTTGACGCCATTATTTCGTTGATTACAAGAACTGCTGTTGCAAGAATGGATCCTATCATCTTTTATATATAATTATGTGTAAAGTAATGGCAAAATTACATTTTTTCATGGATGATGCAAAGAAAAGTCAGCTAAAAACATCTTAATGAAAGAATAGATAAGGAATATGTTATTTTTTCTATTTTTATTCATTGTGTATTTCATGTTTTTTACTTAACTTTGCATTACAAAAACAAGCTGGAGAACAGAAGTTCTTCAATTAATATATCTGCTAAAAATACAAAACACATGAGATCAAGAACGACAACCTGGTTTGAGTGCTCAGTGCGCTATGAACGTCAAGGTGAGAATGGAATGGAAACAAAGGTCACAGAACTATATGTTGTGGAAGCCCTTAGCTTCGGGGATGCTGAAGAGTCTATCACTCGTGAGATGTCCTCTTATGTGAGTGGCACATTCGAAGTGAAGAATATTAATCCTGCTGCTTACGGGGAAATCTTCTTCAGCGATAGTCCCACCGATGACAAGTGGTATAAGACGAAGCTGTCATTCATAACGATTGACGAGAAAACAGAGAAAGAAAAGCGGACCACCGTTTCTTTCCTGGTACAGGCTTCCAACTTCAACGGTGCTCTCAAGAATATAGAAGAAGGCATGAAAAGCAGCCTGATAGACTATGTCGTTGCCAATATCTCAGAGACGAAGATCATGGATGTCTTTGAGATTAATAGTGGAAAGGCAGCGGTTGCAGCTGAGTAGAATAATCAAGTAAATAGTTTCGTTTCTATGGATGTTGATGTAAAGGGTAATTTAAGAAAGATCCTGAATGAACTTCCTGATGGTGTCCGGTTGGTAGCCGTCAGTAAATATCATCCTAATGAATCCATTATGGCAGCTTGGGAGGAAGGACAGCGTGTGTTCGGTGAGAGCCATGTTCAGGAACTGTCCCGTAAAGTGGCAGAGCTTCCGAATGATATCGAATGGCATTTTATCGGCCATTTGCAGACAAACAAGGTGAAGTATATCGCCGGTTATATCTCCATGATTGAGGCGGTAGACTCGATGAAGCTTCTCAGGGAAATAGACAGACAGGCGGCGAAGCACGACCGTGTGATTGATGTGCTTCTTGAGCTTCACATTGCAGAAGAAGAAACGAAATATGGACTGACATTAGATGCCTGCCGGTCGCTGTTGGCTGAGGGTGAATGGAAGGAGTTGTCGCATGTTCACATCTGCGGACTGATGATGATGGCATCATACGTTGAAGACAAGCAGCAGATCAGAAATGAGATGATGGAGGCTGCCAACTTCTTTGATGAGGTAAAGACAACATATTTTGCCGATGACCCAAAGTTTTGTGAGCGCTCCTGGGGGATGAGTCATGACTATCCCATAGCCTTAGAGTGCCGTTCCACATTGATCAGGGTAGGAACCTCAATCTTTGGGGAACGCATATATTAAACAAAAAGAAACAAGAGATTACCATTCTTTCACGGTAATCTCTTGCTTCTTTTTCAGACTAAATCATCTATTTGATAAACACCTTTTTCTTGTTGATAATGTAAAGACCCTTTGGCAAGGACTCTACAGAACTTCCGGCAAGACGACCGTCGATGGTGTAGATTCTTGAATCATCAGGATTGCTTACCAACTGGATGTTGCCGATGCCGTCGGTTACATCGCTGATGAAGTCGAAAAGGATGGTCCCATTGTCAGCTTCCTGAATATTCTCTAATGCCGGTTTAACCGCCTTCTCACCGTTGTACCACAAGTAATTCGGTAATTCCATCGAATAGTTCAATGTTGTTACATTATTAATACCGGGGAAAGGGTCTCCTGATAGTTGTGCAAAATATTCAGCCTGAGTATAGGGCTTATTAGTTGCGGGGTTAATAAGGTCAGAGAAGATGTATGAGCTGAGGACGAGACCGTCGGCAGGTACGATAGCCATACGAGGATACCCTTTCTTGTCGTTGGGGAAGTCAGATGCACTCACGACATCGTGTTCATAATTGACGTGATAGACGAGCAGTCCGTGTCCGCGCTGCTTGCTGTTCCATCTTTTTTGCTGGATATTCTCAATCATGAAATACTCCCGTTTAGTGTTATCATTCGGATTCATAATCCGATAGGCTTTACCACCTTCGTCAACGGGTTTGATTTCTATTCCTTTCTGATCGGTCTTTAACGTGTCAATGGTCATCCACTCCATTGTCTCTCGTTCCCAAGCTGTATAAGTGGGAGGGCAGTTGCCGTTGCTCACATATTCACCTCCATCCATCAGGTCCCATTGCTCCATTTCCTGATTGTTTATCTTTGCGTCGTTCTTTGTCGGATACATGTCCGGCAGACCAAGGCAATGGGAGAACTCATGGCAGAACAGTCCAATACCGTTAATATGATGATAAGGTTCACGGGTGTATGCTCCGGGGAATCCGTTCAGCTCATTCGTTACCAGCCATCTGTACACATTCTTGTTATCGAACGTGCCGATGTTGCTGCCGTTAGAGCTGGGCCAGAGCCACCATGATGGATTGGGGATAATGCTGCTTGAGTATCCTGCAAAGATAATTCCGACAAAATCGACATAGCCATCACCGTTACTGTCATATTCAGGCCGGGAGAAATCAAGGCTGTCATCAACGGCTTTACATGCAAGACGCAGCAGTTCTTCCTTTGATTTTACATAGATGAAGTCAGATTGCTTGTAATTGAGCTTTATCGGACCATAGATGTCAAAGGTAGGAGAGAACTGCCCAAAGCTATTGTCCTTGAAGTATTTGTTGACAGATCCATAAAGTGAGGCTTCACCATTCCTAAGTTCAGGGTCTCCATAATGGTTTCCGTTCAGATAATAGTCGAAAGACTTACGGGGATTAGGGAGAGTGAAGGCGGTATCAGAAAATTCCACAAGAATGACGATACCCTTTACGTTTCCTTCATGAGGCGTATAATGAAGCCTTGGATTGTTATTAATTGGAATCCTTCTTGCCTTAGACTGTGTGAGCTTTTGGGGAGCCGTAAGATGGAACTTGTTCTTATCCTGTTGGCTGATAAGAGCATTCTCTTCCACAGACCTTTCTCCCGGATTATGAGCCAGCTGCTTGGTTGGTTGCAGATCTCCTTCCTCATCTATCTTTGCAATGTAGAAGTTATAGCCGACATGAACCAGCAGGGTGCCGTCTGTTGCCGTGTACCAGTGGTAGTCTTCATCACCGTGACTGATGACCGTCAGCTTTGTTCCGTCACTTTGCGTGACAGTTACCGGGAGAGTATATGCTTTTGCAGCCCATGAAATGATGGCTGTCAGCATGAAACAGGCAATAAGTAAAAGCTTTTTCATTTGAATTTTATAATCTGTTATCAATTATTTACTCTGTTTGTTAAAATAATACTGGCCTTTCGTTTGTGTTTGCCTGCCAAATTCTATTGCGTGATTAGGACAATGATGATAACAGGCAAAACAAGTAAGACACTTGCCATTATGCTTCCATGTGGGAATGTTGTCGTTTTTGAAATCTATGTTCTTGACCGGGCAAACCTTAGAGCAGAGACCGCATTTGATACATTTATCCTTTGTAACCTTGAACGGTTCGTCTGTTATAAGATGATTCAGGAAATAACCGCCGATAATCCTACTGTTTATCCGTGGCCAGTGTCCAATCGTCAAATCGCTGTATCCCTTTTTGCGGTTCAGGACACAATCAGCAAATGTTTCAATGCGCTTACGGGCAGCTTCCTTTTTCTGCCTCTCCTTGTCGGGCTTGTCAACATCCATGAATGGAAGACCGACATACGACTCTGGCATGATTAGTGAACAGACGCTGTCAGCGTGTAGTCCAATTTCCGATAAGTCTTCTTGGAACAACCTGACCGTTTCACCGATGTTGTCTCCTGCTGTACATAGAATGTAGCAGTAATGTCCTTGTGCGTTCTCGAACGTCAGCTTCTTAATGAACTCCCTTACTAAAAACGGAGGACGCCAGCCATGAACGGGAAAACAGAAACCTATGCGCTCGTCCTCTTGTAACAGGAAATGGCAGTCACTGCCAGCAATCTCAGGAATGAAGAGTAATTCTTCTCCTGTTATTTCTGCTAACCGTTCGGCTGCCCATTTGGTGTTCCCTGTACCAGAGAAATAGAAAATCACTACCTCTCTATTGTTTTTGTTCGGAAGCTTCTGTCATAGTACCTTCAATGTAGAGACGCGTCATCTCTGGCGTTCCATTTGTGCGGACAGTAATCGTCTTTTTAAAATGTCCGGGGAATTTACCTTTTCCATTGTAGGTGACTTTAATCTCGCCCTTTTGTCCGGGGGCAATGGGTTGCTTTGTATATGAAGGGACTGTGCATCCGCAACTGGCAATCGCCTGATTGATAACCAATGGGGCAGTTCCTACATTCGTGAATGAAAATGTACAGCTCTGAACAGAAGACTCCTCAGAAAAAGTTCCGAAGTCATGCGTAACCTTATCGAACTTGATTTCTGCCTGCTGCTGAGCTGCTGCATAACTGATGCATGCAAAAAGCATCATCGTCATTACAATAATCTTTTTCATATTCCTCTTTTTTAACTTACACTATTCTGCAAAAATAGAAAAATGCCCCTAACAATATTGTTAAGGGCAAGAATATTTAATTTATTTTATGATAGCTCTTAGTCTTTTTTAATTAATTTATAGTATTCGCAAGCCCCCAAAAGGAAACAGCCTGTACCGAAATCTTCAAAGTCGGGAACACTTGTGTAGGTTACGGGCTGACTGTCGGACGGTTGTTTTCCTGTTCCTTGGATGTAACCTAAGAAACCATCTGCATGAACGCTTTCCTTGTCAAGGGCATTCCAAGCTTTGTCGCAAATGGGACGATAGACTTTTGCTTTGAGGATACCATTCTGGATTCCCCAGCTCATTCCATACAAGAAGAGGCTGGTGCCTGTAGCTTCCTTACCGCCGAACGTAACGGGAGACACCAGACTACAGTTCCAGAAGCCGTCTTCTCTCTGACATGAGGCAAAGGCTTTGCTCATCATGATAAAGTCTTTTTTCAACTCTTTGTAGTATTTGTCTTTTTTTCCGATGGTTTGCATCACACGGACAAGGGCAGCATATACCCATCCGTCACCACGGCTCCAATAACAGTCATTGCCATCCTTTTCCTTATAAGGCGGTACAAAGTCGGCATCGCGCCACCAGAATCCGTTCTTCTTATTGAAAAGACCTCCTCCACATTCGTCTCTTGTCCATCGGTATGATTTCATTGCATAGTCTAAGTAGGCACGATTACCTGTAAGAACATAGGCCTGGGCATATAGAGGCATCGCCATCTGAATGGCATCAATCCATGTCCAATAGTTATGACGGCCTGTTGCCATCTGATTGTCAAGGTTTTGGAAAAGATTTGCCAGGACTTCTTTGTTTCCTGTTTTTGTGTAAGGAAGCAGATTGATGTAGGTCTGTCCACAACACTGGTCGTCAGCGTCCGTGGTCTTCACACCGTTACGGGGTGTCCACTTGTGGAACTCAGCCCATTTCATGGCATAGTCGATGTACTGCTGTTGCGGGTCGATCTTCAAAAGTTCCATCAAGCCTTCATAATAGACAGCACGTGTCCATAGACTACTGGGACGTACTCTCTTGACAAAAGTCGGTTGAGTAGGGTCGGCATATTTCTCCATGAAATACTTGTTTGCACGTCTCGTGGTGTTCAACACGTCTTCGGGTTTCTGGGCAGAAACTACAATTGCAAGCAGCAACATGGCCGCCATCATCATCGTTCTTTTCATGATCTTTGATTCTTTTATTTATTCGTTTGCGGCTTCAAAGATACAATTATTTATTGACAAATCAGTGATTTTTGATTAAAAAATGCCTCGTTTGGCAGTACATGACATGAATTGTCTGTTTTGAAGGAAATCAAGTATGCCATTTGTGCCTCGCAAACAATACATTTAGACAACGTAAACGATACATTTAGGCTTCAAAAACAATATGTTTATGAATTCCAGGTTTTCAGACAGTTATATTTCGATGAACTCACGTTATTTTATATTGAATGTTATAAATAAACAAACCAAATACAATGCCGTTCCTTATTTTTTTTGTAATTTTGCAGACAATAAAACAAATCACTCACTTTTATGAGGCAAGCTATGATCTTTGCTGCCGGGCTCGGTACTCGTTTAAAGCCGCTTACTGACACAATGCCAAAAGCATTGGTGAAAGTAGATGGCGAACCGCTTCTGAAACATGTAATCCTGAAAATGAGGAAAGCTGGGGTTGAAAGAATTGTTGTCAATGTACATCATTTCGCTCAGCAGATTATTGATTACATAAAGAAAAATGACGGATTCGGAATCGACATTTTCATCAGCGACGAAACGGAGGCCTTACTGGAAACAGGGGGTGGGATAAAGAAAGCATTACATTTCTTTGATCAGGACTCTCCGGTGTTGATTCACAATGTAGATATCCTCAGCAATGCCGACTTGTCATTGTTCTATGAACAGGCTCAGGGAAGTGATGCAACCTTATTGGTGAGTGAGAGGAAAACAAAACGATATTTGCTTTTTGATGATGAAATGACACTCAAGGGATGGACAAATATTGAAACAGGTGAGTTGAAAGGACCTTCTTCTTTAGTCAGTGCCGATGGACTCTCCAAGTATGCGTTCAGTGGAATTCATGTATTGTCCCCTTCGCTTTTTCCCTGTTTCAGCGAAATGCCCGATCGTTTTGGAATCATCGATTTCTATTTAAAGTATTGTAGCCGTTATCAGTTTAAGGGCTATATGAAAAAAGACTTAAGACTGATGGATGTCGGCAAGATCGACACCCTCTATGAAGCAGAAGAATTTATTAAAAACATATAATTGTAACATGCAACAGAAAATCATCATTTTAGATTTCGGGTCACAGACTACGCAACTGATTGGCCGACGTGTCCGAGAACTCGACACCTTTTGTGAAATACTGCCGTATAACAAGTTTCCCAAAGATGATGACAGTGTTATTGGCGTCATTCTGAGCGGGTCGCCGTTTTCAGTTCACGACCCCGAAGCATTCAAGGTGGATTTAAGCCAATTCGTGGGACGTTTACCTGTACTGGGTATCTGCTATGGCGCACAGTTCATCTCTTACAGTAATGGAGGGAAGGTTGAAAAGACCAACACACGTGAGTATGGCCGGGCACATTTGGAATATATTGACACCGAGAGCCCGCTTTTCCGTGGCTTTGAGCCCCATTCACAAGTGTGGATGAGTCATGGTGACAGCATCACGGCCATTCCTGAAGGATTCCAATGTATTGCTTCTACAAATGATGTGAAGTATGCCGCATTCAGCCTCACCCCCAACCCCTCTCCAAAGGGAGATGGGAGTGAATGCTCTGAGGCTTGTAATGCAGGGAATAATCATACTACTCCCCTCGCCCTTCGGAGAGGGGTTGGGGGTGAGGCTCCAGTCTTTGCCGTCCAGTTCCACCCCGAAGTGTTCCACACGGTACAAGGTTCTCTGTTGCTGAAAAACTTCGTTGTCGGTGTATGTGGTAGCCGTCAGGATTGGAGTGCTGCCTCGTTTGTTGATACCACGGTTGCAGAATTGAAACAACAACTGGGTGACGACCGTGTTATCCTTGGTCTCTCGGGTGGTGTCGACTCCAGTGTTGCTGCCGTTCTGTTGAATCGTGCTATAGGCGACAGGCTGACGTGTATCTTCGTTGATCATGGCATGTTGCGAAAGAATGAGTTCGAACAGGTGATGGAAGACTACAAGGTGTTGGGATTGAATGTCATTGGAGTGGATGCCAGTGAGAAGTTCTTTGCCGACTTGAAAGGTGTTACTGATCCCGAACAGAAGCGTAAGATTATCGGTCGCGACTTCATCGAGGTCTTCAATGCCGAGGCAAAGAAGATTACCGATGCCAAGTGGCTGGCACAAGGTACGATCTATCCCGACCGTATCGAATCCCTGAATATTACAGGAAAGGTTATTAAGAGTCACCACAATGTAGGAGGACTGCCAGAAGAGATGCATCTGCAACTCTGTGAGCCGCTAAAATGGTTGTTCAAGGATGAAGTGCGTCGCGTAGGACGTCAGTTGGGTATGCCTGAACATCTTATCACACGTCATCCTTTCCCCGGTCCAGGACTCGCCGTGCGTATCTTAGGTGACATTACTCCAGAGAAAGTACGGATTCTTCAGGATGCAGACGACATCTATATTCGTGGGTTGCGTGATTACAAAGTGCGTCTTTCCGGTGAGGAGGCACGTCGGGTGCTTGCCGCAGGTGTACCGGCATCTATGCAGGATGGTGAGATTGAAGTGTCACTCTATGACCAGATATGGCAGGCAGGAGCCATCTTACTGAGTACCGTCCGTTCCGTAGGCGTAATGGGAGATGAGCGTACCTACGAGCATCCCGTTGCCTTACGTGCCGTTACCAGTACCGATGCGATGACAGCCGACTGGGCTCATCTTCCTTACGATTTCATGGCGAAAGTCTCCAATGAAATAATAAATAAGGTGAAAGGCGTGAACCGCGTCTGCTACGACATTTCTTCCAAGCCACCTTCGACGATAGAGTGGGAATAGAAAAATAATTAATAATATCTCACATAATATGACTTGCATATATTTTCTTATCTTTACAAACTAAATATGTTTTAAATTACTATTAACATCAAGTAATATGGCTTATACTATCTGTTTTTTATCTGCAATCGCTGTCCTCTTGCTTTTTCTTGTGTATGGCTTAATGCATGTATCAGACACAGATTCTTATTTCAACTGTGATAGGCAATTAAGATGGTTCGAATTTGGTAATTCTTTTGCAGCTGCATCTACATCTCTTGCTACTGTATTATTCTTCTTTGTTACTCTTGGTTTGACTAATGGCTTGTATATATTAATTTCGCCTATTAGTTTTTATATAGGTACAACATTATTTAATAAGTTAATGCTGCCTCGGTTAAAGAAACAGCATTACTGTGTATCAAAAGATAACGAAAAAACGATTGGAGTTACATTAGGAGAGTATATAAAGGTGAGATATAATAGCAAATTGGTTAAATACGTAATAATGACAATTACACTTCTTGGAATAGTTGCTATAATGTTAATTGAACTATTTGTGGGAGTTACAATATTTGATATTTTTCTTAAACCTGAATATGAAGAATATGCATTATATTTTATTGCAATTGTATCCTTTGTCTATACTGGAATGGGTGGACTGAATGCAGTAGTAAAAACAGATAAATGGCAATTCTGGTTTATGATGGTAGTCGCGTTAATGCTAATAGTTTTTATGTTTTTTTCTTATAGTAATACTGTGGATTCAAAACAATTTTTTCCGACTTTTCTTGGAGACACAGGAGTCTTAAAACAGAATTGGGCTCTTTATTTAAATATTATAACCGTTAATGCATTACTTGTTCCTTCGCTTCTTAGGAATTGGCAGTTGATAGCGGCAGCGGAACGTGATATGGACATAAAAAAAGGATTTATAAATGGTGTATTTATGACGGCATTAATTTCGTTGTTATTTGTCATATTTGGAATTCAATTTTTTACAGTTTTCAGCGATGCTCCTCTATCAATGAATGGAATATTGTCAACAATGGCCGAATCAAGTTCTTCTTTTATGTCTTGCTTGTTATTCCCCTTACTTTTTACTGCGTGTTTAATGGCTTTGTTAAGTACTGTTGATAGTTCTCTTCTTCCTGTAGTTCAGTGTATAGCATGTGACTTCTTTCCAAACTCCAAAAAAGGACAAGAAAAGAAAAGGTATTTATTTTGCATGATAATAACTCTAATTATCACACTATTTCTTTATAAAGTTGTGTTTAAGTGGTTAAAGTTTGATATTATTAGTTGGTTGTTTACTATTTTTGGTTTGGTTACTATTTCAAGTCCCGCCATCTTGTTTGCATGTTTTGGTAGAGATTCTGTGTTACGTACAAGAAGTATGCAGATCTCTACTATAGTATGTACTATTTTGGGACTTGTTGTAGCAATGACCATTTCGATAATTGGCAATAATTCTTCTGGAGAGAGTAATCTGTCTATTATACAATTGAATACTCCAATAGCTATATCTATTACTTCTGTTTTACTAGGTTTAGTATATTTTGTAATACATTTTTCAGTTAAAAAGAAATCTTTATGAGTGAGATATTTGCTTCTGGCTGCCCTATTCTGATACAGTCTTTAATAACTTTATTAATTATGTGGGAAATTTTTAATTTCTCAGGTAGAAGCATTTTTTACGATTTTGACAAAGTCAAGATAGATTTAAAAAAAAGTTCTTTTAGTAGTTTCTATGAGTTAAAAAAGCATGAACTAAAAGGAGCTAATGGAGAAGAATTGACATTGCGTAATGTAATTGATGCATATCGATGGCTTATTCCTATCAAATATTTGAGTTGTATTATTTTCGTATTATCTATATTGGTGTTTTTGTTTTTTATATGCGTTCGCATGGATATTTTTAAGGACAGTATTAACGTTTCTTACCTAGTTGATAAGTCATGGTATGTTCTCTTTATACTAGATGTTTTCCTTTTGGCATTTAGGGGGCTTAGTAGAATTTGTTATATTCTTCATGCCTTGCATAATAGATACCAAAAAAAGACGACATCGAGTATTATTATTTATACGTATATGAAATGAAAGCATTTGTTCCAATTTGTCTATACAGCAATGGGTTCTTTTTAATCAAAGAACATGTTAATAAATTTCTCAGATATTACACTAATTATGAAGAAATCTTATTTGTTATAGTGGATAGACTTTATGGTCACAACCTTTTGATAAGAAATAGAGTATCTACAAATGAATCTGCGCGTAAAGCTTTCGAAAAAAGGGGACAAGACATATTCTTCCTTATTAGTAATTGTGTCCAGAAGTATGTCTTAGTCAATAAACCTGCAACCAAATATGAAATAAAGCGTTGGGATGAAATAGCTGAAACTTGTGAATATCTCTCTCTTAAAAAAAAAATTATTTCAGAATTCGATAAGAACACAAATTTAAAGAATCATAGTGAAAGATTTATAAAAGAGAATCTAACAAGAATGGTTAATGAAATAGATTTGGGGAAGATAGTCTTAGAACATGATTACCTTTTCAGTGAAATAACTATGAGTGTATATTTAACAGAATTTTGTGGTTTCACGGATGAAATATGGGAAAGACCTCAGAGAGATTCTTTACAAGATCCTATTGATGTTTTATATCGTGAAGAAACTGAGATTTTAAAAAGAATAATTGGAAAAAAGGATTATCAAAGGAATCTATTATATATACCATTATTGTAAATATACTAATTATCTTATACTTATGAGCATATATTTTCTAATTTCTAATTAATAATCTATAATCATTAGTGTCCCGTTAAAATTGGGACGAGTTAAATATTATCAAACAACCCTGGAATAAGGGGACCAAATTGCTCTTTGACATCATTGGAATAAGTCTTATCAAACAGCTCTCTGAGCGGTGTCTTGT
>Ga0247611_10004724_pt1 | contig 18627 bp, 12 predicted proteins | sample 177DNAGHGhighgp2_FD_192422 | JGI IMG/M metagenome (GOLD analysis project Ga0247611, IMG submission 192422) | Sheep rumen microbial communities from Palmerston North, Manawatu-Wanganui, New Zealand - 1770 DNA GHGhigh gp2 | ecosystem: Host-associated > Mammals > Digestive system > Stomach > Rumen... | reverse complement strand
CTTCCCCTTTGCAATGGCTCTCGCTATCTCCAGTCGCACAAAGTCAAGACTTGCACCACTCGCGTTCATTTCGGTCTCAATGCCGGGGAACTCACTTACCGAGCATCTTGCCAATTTCTCGTACCAATGTGTGTCTTCATCATTCAGTTCCGTAAGCGTTCCTGGAGCAAGCACCACAATAAAATCTTTGCAGTTATCCAATCGTTGTAGTATCTCCAGGTCAAACCTTCCATCGAGATTCTCCCTGTCAAAACTCACCTGCCCTTTATAGCCAGCCATCCCCAGTAAGCTGAACAGATGTTCCGCCTTGTCCGCCGTTTCCCTTCGACGGTAGCTTATGAATATGTCAAAGTTCTCACTCATGATAAATAATAACCTGTCTAAATTTCTCCAAAAGTTTTCTTGATGTGATTCATATAGCTAATATCTATATTATTTCAATGTTAATGGGCTTCCTTCTTCTGAGTAATTCACAGACAGTTTCATGCCATCTTGTGGTTCTGTGCAATCAAGAACACCTGTTGTAATCATCCAAAACGTAGTATCATCGCTTCCATATTGGTAGCTGCCAGAATAACAGATAGACTGTCCGCTATCACGATCGTTGAAGTAGCCAGAATAAATATTAACCCATTTGCCCAACGATCTTTTATAGATTCTTGCATTCTTGAATTCAAGAGAGCGAACTTCTCCTGCAGTTTCTGGCAGCCAATCTTCAAGGAATACAGCAGTATTGCCTTTAAATTGAAGTTTGGGTGCTCCCATATCGAAAACACACAGTTTTGTCCATACCTTTGTATCAAGGTCGGCCACCCAAAATTCGAGTTGCGTATTACTATTTTGTCTCTCAGCACACTGGACAAGCATACGATACCAGTTGCCAGGTTTCCATTTATACTCGGGATGAAAACTCACTCCATCGCCTTCATGATTGTATCTGACAGCTTCTTTACCTTCAGGGTATATAAGAGTTGCTTTTAAAGTATCTGTTTTTCCAGACTTATATGTACAATATGTATCCCATATAGACAATATACCATTGTATTCCGGGTGGTTCGGTTGAATTGTTCTTTGAAATCCCGAATAGGAATAATAATGGTCGTCATTACTCACAGTTACATATTTATTACTGAGTGAAGACGTGTCTAGTCTGAGAGTAGCAAGGCTACAATATGTCTGTAGCGGTAAATAATCCGCTTTGAAGTCTATGGCATATCCTGAGAAGCAGCTGTCTCCAATAGCGGTATAAAGCCACCCCGTAAGATATGGTGACCGACATTCGCTTGTACTATTCACACGGTTAATCTGTTCTTGTGAAGGGAAAGTCATTACGTTTTCCCAGTTTCGTGCAGAACTATTTTGGACGAAAGTAATAGAGTCAACATCGTCTGTTCTAAACTGATGCAAACCGCCATTCTTGTTCCAGACTTGAATTGTCCATGTGGTTTGTGCCAAACAACTTAAAGTTGTCAAAGAAAGGAAAGTTATGATTACCTGCCTCATAATTCTTTAGTATTATTATTCTTACATTTTTACTTCTCTCTTACCATCTGCATTTTTATTTGAAAAGCTTTAAGAGATTCATCTTTTCAGCAACCTCTGGTGACGAGAGCACTATCCATAGTTACATTTACTCCTTATTTCTACTATATTTTTCCCTTTTTTGATTACCATTGACATGTATGTATAATTATGAAAAGTTTCTAGCATCAAGTCCGCATCCCATCAAGGCCATTGGACTCCCGTACTTTTCTCCTTTGCAAAGTAATATTTGTGGGTGTTAAGATTATAGTGTATGACATTTGTATTGTCATCAATGTCTGATGCATCAATATATTCCATTGTAATTAACCCGTCACCCTCTGATCTAACAAATTTGGTATTATAGTGATAATCTTCATCCCAAACCACAAACCAGTAGCCTGTTTTTATATCTTTAGCCACTACAGGGCCTCTCCAAACAGAATATACTATGAAATCACCTGTTTGAATTGTCATTGAAGAACCATCATCCACAGCCGTACCATCAGAAGATTGTGGACATTTGTCATACATGCGCACAACAGCTGTTCGTGAATGTTCCTCACCATAATTCTGTTTGACATATTCTTTATAGGCTTTTTGATATTCTGGCCCAGGCTCTGCATCTATATCACGATCATCAATATCTGGTCTTCGAGGATTGTCAGCATTCCATTGTTTAAAACTGTTCTCTGCATCAGAAAAAACCTCTTCTAGTTTATCTGAAGGTTCATTTAATATGGCAGACTCTTCTTCTGACTTGCTTTTGTTATGAGTGTTTGAAGAGCATGCCCCTACTACGGCACATAAAAGGATTAATAAGAATCTTTCTTTCATAATTGTAACTTTTTAGTTATTTGTCTTTTGTAAATCTTTCTGATCCGAGAATTTATTGGAAAGAAGGTCTTCTATACCCTTTGGATATTGATTCTCTTTATATAGTGTGCCATTATCGGAATAGTGAGAATCCAAGTTCTCCACATATTCCAAAAAATGATACGTCCCTTTCATCAGGTTTATTGCAATAAAATCGTGTGTTACATCTGCAGAAGCATTTCCTCCGCAATGTCGGTATAAATGAAAATAAAGATATATTTGTTGAGATGCAGAAAACAATTCTGGATAATCATCCAATATGCAAAAAACATTGGCATCATCTTTGTCTATAATCTTATCAAAGGTTAGGTCTTTTGAGAAGTCTTTCATCCATACGCCATTTTCACTGTGATATCTAATCAACGACATTTTTGGTTCAACTATAAATTTAGAATCTGGTTTATCTCCATCAATAACGTTATCATTAACAAGGCCTATAAGGATAGGGGTATCCTCTGTATATGAGACTGCATATACGGGATTTCTCCCTGCAACATCTATAAACAGCTTCTTGGCATCAGAATAACTATTATCGGGAGTTATTTTAGCGTATGGGCCTACTGAAGTGACACTATTATATCTTACATCGTCATTTATAAATAGTTGTTTACTCCCAAAGAATATCACTAATCCTAATAATACAGCTAATACAGCCGTGAAAACTAATATTTTTCTTGATTTTTTGTGGGGCTTCGATATTAAGAAAGCTGCTTTTAGTTTCTCATAAAAGTCATTAAAATAGTAACGATTATATTCTGGTCCATTCTTCTTAGTCACACTTGCCACATCCGACGGGAGACTTTCGGGAAATCTTTTAACTCCAGCCAAAAATATGGGTACAATGTTTTTTTGCTTTTTCAATGCATATGCAAGTTCGCACCTCATCCAATCCTTTTTAGGGTCAAAAGTGGAATCAAGTGTTCGATCAAAAGCATGTTGATCTACAATCAGGATAAAGTCTTTGCATTGATCAATCCTTGCTAATAGCTGAACGTCAAAATCTCCATTCCTCAATGTATCAATATCAAAGCTAACTCTATAGCCGTCACGTACTAGCAAATCATTCAAATGTTTTGCTGTGTCGTAACCACCCTCGCGACGGTAACTTATAAAAATATCGTATTTCATGTTTTCTGTCTTTATATTTCTCCAAAATGATAATAATTCTTCATGTCGCCAGGAAGTTCTGCATGAGGCTCAATACTCATGGGATATATCCTTAGCTTTGCTGCTTGTTCTGGTCGCACCTGTGGGAATGCACGTTCAAGAGCCTGCAAACGCTCTTTCTGTACATACTCGCTCTTGGAGGCGTTCTCTGACCAGCAGAGAATGAACAAATCTGCCGAGTTGATATAGTCCTGTATCACTTGTGGGAACACATCACCTGCTTTCAAATACTTGCGGTCGAAGAAATGAGGAACAGCACCCAACTCTAATCCTTCATGCAAGAACTTTACCTTCGATTCATCCTGATGGGAGTACGAGATGAATACCTTGCTATACTTATGTGCAATAATCTCAGGATTCAGTTGCCTTGGCAAATCTACAATCTTTGTAATAAACCGCATTTCTCCAACAGGCACTCCATTGACAGAAAGCAATGCCACACAGCTCAGTTCATCTACATCTATATCCTTCAAAACTTCAGAACAATCAAAGCTACATTTTACAAAATGTCCACACCAAATTAAGTAACTTCTTTTTGACATCAGCATAGTATCACCATAGATATTCAACAGAACATCCACCTTGTCACCTTTCTTCAGTTTGCATTGCAGCGGAATATAGTCACGTCGTTCCGCACTCTTGTCTGATTCCTGAGCCAGTATCTTCACCTTCTCCGTCTCTTCATACATGTGAAGATACACCTGCACAAGCATATGAGACTTGCGTTTCACTTCTGCAGGTGCGAAAATGGAACTATATGCCTCATCGGTTTTATCAAACAATTTATTCCAGAATTTTTTTTTGCGAATAATTGGGCTAAAAGTAGTCGGTTCGCCAGATAGTTTCCCATGAGGATAATTCATGCTTTCAGCATTATTACTCCCTGTCGACATTCCATCTGACGTTATTTTTACTTTGTCACGAAGAAGTCTTTGCTTTAGTTCCTCTCTCCTTTTTCCTCTCAAATATTCTTCATCATTTAGATGAGGAGAACTTTCTTCTCCATATCCCTTGAAAGTCGGTTCACCAATCCCCATTGTCTGACAATAGTTTTCTACATCATCCGACATGGGAATAGAACTCACATCAACATCATCCTCTCCTTCAAGTGCAGCATCAAAACTGCCATCGTTGTCAATGTCAACAAAGTAAGGCGCAGCAGTTGTCGCAGTCCTTTCAACGTCTTCACTATATGGAGACCACTTTCGACTAATCGCTATACGTTCCACCTCTTCGCCGTATGCAAACCTATGATGAATATCCCGAGGAATATATACATTGGGAATGGTCTTGTTGTCAAGAATCGTATCTGCACCTTGTTGAACAAATCTTAGTTCAATTCTTTGACTCTTTAAGGTTGAGCGTAATAAATCTATGACGTGCAACAATTCTTTGCAAGTCTGTATTCTCTTAGAGGGATAAAAAGCACAGCCCTTCGCAAAAAAATCTGTCATGATGACTTCTTTCAAATCCTTAGGGAAGGAGTGCAGTAATACGGGTTCAGGCAAGGCCTCTCCACTCATCTTTCGCTGTAATGCCTCTTCCTCATTATTTCCATCTACAAATGGTGGTCGCAATCCATTCAGGACGAAATACAATACAGCCGTAATGGAATAGACCGCAGAACGTTCATCAAATTGTCCACTTATATACGTTTCTGGCGACATGAACCACGGATTGCCAACACGCTCCCTTAGTCCTCTGAGCTCATATGTGCAACTGCCAAAATCTCCCAACTTGTATATTCCATAATTTGCCTTGTAGACATTGCAGACATGAATATCACGATATAATATGCCTCGTTGCTGACACTCCTGCCATCCAAGGGTGATGTCTTTAATCATCCTCAACGCACCATTTAAGGTTGGGTGATAGTAGTGGCTACAGAATAAATCAACGATAGGAGTCGATTGTTCTATAGCGAGAATGTTATTCCCCACATCGCTATAGGAGCTATCCAATTGAAGCAGGTGATTGCATCCCATCAAACTGTCCATGAATCCATATTCTTCCTTGCATTTTTGCGTATTGCTCCCTCGGAACATTTTCAACACTACATCTTTATCTCTTGTGCAAAGAAATATATCTGCGGAACTACCAATGTGTGTCAAAAGGCATCCAACACTTTCATCCCTTTCCTTTATTTCTATATGGGATAACCTTTTTACCTCATCAGTGGGAAGAGTGCTGTCGCATAAAGGTAGGGATTCAACATCTTCTATTGAACGAGTTTTCAAAATCTCCTCTGTAGAAACACAGAAGCAATTGTAGTTGTAGTCGCCATAACGTCGTATTGTGGCGGTTCCTGCTTTCTTCATTACATCTTCAAGGGACAAATCTCCCAAACAAATATCCAGATGGTAATAACGTCCTTGTATACATACGATATTCCAGCAATGACGACCGTCTTCTTTGTCATTATTTAGTCGTCCAAACACAAGACGTGATTCAATTCCGAGCAACTTGAAAAGGTATTGTGCAGCCTTGGCATATCCTGTACATACAGAATTTCTTCTGACAAATACACTGTCTATATTCTGATTGTATGCCGAGTTGGTATTGTAGTTACAATATGTCAGCATCCATTTATAGACGTATGCCACCTGTTCTACCTGCGACAATGTACGGACATGGGCAATCTTGAAATCATTCACCACAACATCATCGATGCTCTCTTGAATAATGGCACTCCTTTCTGGAGAACACCTGTATCTTAATGACACGATTCCATTATCTTTGTCAAAATGATACTGATGAACAAACCAAAATATATCAGGATTGTCACGCATAACCCAACGGATAGCATGACGCACATCTGATTCCGTTACACTATTCCCGACATTGAGATATTCTTCATGTTGACGAATAGCGTGTTCTATCTGTTCGTATATTTCCATATCGCTTGCAATCATTATACCAAATTCTTCATCACCATCCCCACAATCTGGTCGTGAGTCAGGAGATTATAAGTTTGCACAATCTCGATGCCGGGGGCGTCCTTCACGGTGGGCATACCCATGCGGGTGGCGAGCCAGAGATAACGTTTCTTGCCTTCGCCTAGCGGCACGTGGCGAACATACCACAATAAGAAAGTGCGATTGTTCAAGTCCTGCATGTATTTGAGCAGACAATTCACCCACTTCCAAGTCTGTCATGTCACGGAATACAGGCCGCACATACTCTGGCAACTTCGGATTCTCTTGTCGCAGATGATTAGGCAGACGATAGTACTCCAAAGCATGCTGCAACCGCTTGGCCTCCTTCTTATCCTCGCGCTTATAGCTTATGAATGCGTAGTATTCTTTTTGCTCTTCCATATTATTCTAAGATAAAAACTGGCATTTCGTATAAACTGTTATTCGTGGGTGAAGGATCTATCTCATTAGGCAAAAGAGGCATATAAATAAAACGCGAAGGTTTTCTTACCACCTTTTTCCCATTGATAATGTCACCCTCTTTTATGTCGAAAATATTGGAAACCACCTTATGTCCAGGGAAATCCATAGATAAATGTTTCATGATATGGACTTCTGTAAGTATACTGTGCAAGTTGTCAATATGCCCACTTCCTTCCAAACTATCATTATAAACAACCTGTTCCCAAAACTCCTCTGACAAAAACTTATCAGACAACATTTCTGTATAGCGTTCCATAAAGTTTGGTATATTAATCTCCTCGCCAAGACTTTTTGTGGTTTCTTGCATAAGGTTGACAGCTTTCAAAAAAGGTTCTATTTGTTCCTTAGTCAACGTATTATTGTGGAAGTTATTCCGGAAGTCCACAAGCTGATTGTTTATATCACCCCAAAACTCTTCTGATTCACATAATTGATGTATTCTTTCCTGCACTTCTTCCTGGCCCATTCCAGCTTTATATAACTCTCTAACCATTATTTTGAGCACGAATTTTCCTTGTTCAAGAAGACCATTTTGGAATTGTTGTTCATTTCCAAAGACAATCTGGCGCATTGCAATGAGAGAGAGTTTTGAATAAAGGTTTAAATCCTGTGGATGACAATCTGCCAATATTGTACGGATACTCTTGGCAATGGAATCATTAATCGGAACAGGTCTAATCTCTTCAACTCGGTCTTCTTTTGGATAATACGCCATAAGTTTCTTGGGTGCACAAGGCGATGGACGTTTGTCTATGTTTTGGTGCACCAAATACGAGAAGAGAATTTGCTCGCCCATTGTCCACCACGAATTCAGGTAATCATCGCTGGCATATATCCACATTTCATCACAATATGAAATGTACTCTTTGTCTATTATGCATAACAATTGCCAGGCTTTCCACTGAGTAAGCAACTCGGTGTTAAATACAAGGCTACCATTATCCAAATATTTTACCGTGCGAGGTTTCCCATAGCGACCTGCTTCAATTCTTTTGGCAAGTTCAGAAACGGAATACTTGTATTCACTATTGTCTTCTTTTTTAGCATATTTTGTTCGAAAGCTGATAAATACTGAGGTTTCAGCGGCTCTGATTGAATCATGCTCTGTTTTACTTGCTTTAAGGTAGTTGACGATATTCTTTATTTCTTTTGTATTGCGCTCTCTGAGTAATTGGAAATCAATTCTTGACAATTCAACCTCCAACCATATTAAAATCGATTCGTTAGATAAAGATTGTTGTTTATATGACGGAAATCCACCTGTTTTATAGGTATAGATATTAAGTGGGAGATATGTTCTACTTACAACTAGCACATGCTCAAGAGGTGATTGCAATGCATTAGCAAGTCTATAATTGTTAATGTCATTATTCTCGCCTTCTATTGAAGCATCAAATATTACCAAATCATCCTTGTAACACGACAAGAAACAATCGTTTACCGTAACCGCGTATTTTGATTGGTCATAAACTTTTATCTTTATTGACATTTTAATATCCACATAGCATACACAATGCCCATTCTCATACGAACGACCTAAAGCATCGCGGAAAAAAGTTTCAAGGATGCCATTCAATAGCTCATTTCCTTTTTTTGTAGGTAAAGGGAAAATGGATATTGTGTACAAGGAAAAGATATCCTTAATTTTATTAATTGTCCATTGAATTCCACTCATATGACTTGGGCTGCATTATGTATAGTTAACATTACATCATACTTTAATTCATCGTTGGTTATCTTTTTTTAATCAGCGGTACATTCGAATTGTGTTCGTTACTTAGGAATAATTTCATACTAGTTCCTCTTTATTTCGTTCTTAACAATCTCTATGTTTTCAATAATTGCTCTAATATTTGGATGGTCCTCTGGCAAGAAGATTTTCATTATTTCTAATGCCTGGTTGAAATTTGACAAAGATGTCTCTAACTCATCCATATTGTAGTAAGTCGCAGCTATGTTATTATACATCAAGCCTACGTCTTGGTGCTTATTACCTTTTGACTTCTTTAACACATCAATACTTTTTTGATAATACGCTATAGCCTTATCATAATCTTCCATATAATCGTATACACCAGCAATATTACTATAACTGTAGGCAATATCTGGATGTTCATCATCATCATACAATTCTTTTCGAATATTCAAAGCCATTTCATAATAATGAAGTGCCTGCTTATTATCTTTTTCATTCTCGTAGGCTACTCCCATGTTATTATAAATATTAGCAATATCAGAACTCTTCTTATGTTTGAATATGTTTTCATAAATTCCTAATGCTTCTTTATAATATTCTAAAGCCAAATCATATTTTTTCATAGAATTGTAAGTAATGCCTATTAACATAAGACTTTGTCCGACATGTCGAGTGCTATCCCCCATCAATTCCCTTTGGAGAGAAAGAGCACAATTATATTCCTCAATAGCTTTAGTGAAATTACCTTGAAAATTATACACCATTCCTATATTTTGATGTATTGATGCTATGTCAGGACTTCCTAAGCCGCTACTTCTATCAACAGCTATTTTCAGTGCACTATTGAAATACTTTAAAGCATTTTCGTCATCAGACAATTCATCCAAAAAACGTGAAGCAATGCTTTTGGTTTTTTCGTAATTTCCATTCTCAATCTCTGCTATTTTCAACAAATAATTTCTTTTTGTACTAGTATCAAAACTTAAATAATTACTTTCGGCATAGGCATAGCATAACTTCAACCCGTTTTCTGCGTTGCCATATTCCTGCATCATCCCACGCTGCTTGAACAGCGTCATTGCCTGTCTGTAGTGTTCTATAGATACCTCATACTCCTTGTTGAGCTTCTCCATACTCGCCACCCGCTCTATCATTTTGGGATACTCATCGCTCTCCTTGTCGTTGGCCTCATAGTAGGCAAGTGCTTTCGCGTAGCAATCCTTCGCTTTACCAAACTCCTTGAGGCCACCGTATGCATTGCCCTCCATTTGTTGGCATTTGGCAACCATCTGAGCATCGTTCAACTTCTCAAATGCCTGCTTTGACAAATCAAGACAATTAATCGCTTTTTGGAATCCGTCTTTGGTCATATCCAATGTATAGTACAATCCTGCACTGTATATGCTTTTGGCATAGTCGGCATTTTCACCCTTAGTTTCTTTCCTCAACATGGCCGCCTGACGTTGATACTCGGCTCCGGTCTGACTGTCATTCACTGTCATAGCGAGGAAATGTGCATACTCCTCATACACCATGACCTTCATCTCATCGTCCATCTTCATGTATATGACTTTCTGGTAGTACTCGTTCGCTTTTTCCAGATTACTCATAGTTCCATAATACTGTGCTCGTTCCAGCATACACTTTGGTTCATCACAGGGTTTAGATATTTCGTGCTGGTTATGTTGTTCAATCAATGCCATGATTCGACTAATACCTTGCTGGTCACCTAAGTCATCATAAACAGAACCTAAACTATTTAGTAGGAACTCATATATTTCCCCATACTTATCCACTAGTGGCAAAGCTTGCTCCCACGTCTTCGCGGCTTTCGCCTTGTCCCCTGCGAGATAGTAGAACCGCCCCATATTGGTGGTGTACATCCCGATGTTTTTATGCGGTGTCTTCAACTTCCCGCAAAGCTTCATCACCTGCTCTTGCAACTCCACAGCTTTGGCATAGTCCTTCTCCATACCGAAAGTAAGTGCATAGTTGTTCAACGAAGCGATATAGTCCTCACTCACCTCGCCCAACAACTTCTTTCGCATCTCCATCGCCTGACGGGTAAACTCCCGTCCCTCAGCAATTTGCCCGTTATTCAGCAATTCGCGTCCCAACTGATGAAGACTATCTGCTACAATTGCTAACCGCGTTCCCTCTGATTTTATAATACTATCTGATTGAGATATCCTTTCCTTTATCTCATTTAGTTTTTTTACCCGTTCTGAAATATTACCTTTGGTATTCAATAAAGAATCTGCCTTTTCTAGTTCTCCATTTATAATGCACTCTGTTACTTTAAGGTCAAATATGGACATAGCATCATAATCATATTTCCCATATTGATTCACCATGTTATTAATCAAACGTTCTTGGTTAGACTGTTTATTGTATAGCTCTTGCAACTTTCGATTCTTTTCTTCAATAGAAACATCCAACTCTTGTATTTCTTTTTCAGCTTTTCCCAATTGTAATAATAATGTACGCCTAAGTTTTTTCTCGATAGCTAGCCTTTCTTCAGCTAAAATATATTCCTCTTCCATGACTATTGTCAGAGGGGTGTTCGGGTTATAAATGATCGGACGATTTAGAATATCTTTGTCTATCAATTCAAAACCTGGCCTTGATATTAATTCTATATAGATGCTATCTCCAATGTTTTTATGAGGAAACGAAATAAAAAAGGATCCATCTTTCCCACTCAAGACAACATTATTGCCCCTAACGCGTATGTTAACACCTGAGAGACCTGTCCCGCGGATAACTTTCCCGTTAACCATACGTCCTTTGGTCTTTACGTATCCCCGCATACTTTGGGCAAGGCAAATATGACCTGAAAGAGCCAATACAAACAAAAACAGAATCTTTTTCATACTGTTCATTTATGTTTAGGTCTAATTCTTCTCAATTGTATAACAGAGTTGTTACGTGTAACTTCACTACTGCTAACATAGCCCGTTCCATTACATGTTGAGCAAACATGTCCCATGTAATCATGACCATTTCCATTACATGTATAGCATCTGCCATATTTTATTATGCTATCTTTTTGCTGAATTATTGACTGTTGCTCTTTAATCTGAACCAAACTCTTTTCCAATTCCTGATTCTTTTCATTTAATGATAAAGACAACTTTTTCTGTTCGGTTAAACTCTGAAAAAGTTCTTCCTTCTGTTCACTATTAATACGTAATTGCTCATTAAGCGAATCTTGTTGTATTTCGTTTATTTGAATCTGTTTTTTCAGGGATTCATTCAGTACAGCCATTTCATCTTTCTGTTTCTGAACAACATCCCTTTGATTTCTGAATTCTTCTTTTGCTTCTCGTTCTGTAATATTTTCCCTTTGCATCCAAAGGAATAATGCCATAAGTCCTAGGACTACTATTGTAAGCAGACCAAATACTGAGATACGCTTCCGCATCTTCTTGGCTTGCTCCCGCAGTAATCGTTCCTCTCTTTCCTTGGTTTCTACAGCTAATCTAATCTCTCTTCTCTTCGCAATAATAGGACATAGACAATCATGGACTATCTCCACATAGTCTTCTCCATCAATCTTAGTAATCTTTATGATGCGATGTTTATTAAGAATATCTTTGTATTTTACGATTGGCAATGTTTCACTAAACCGCCGTCCACTTTCCATAGATATAGTACCAAGCGTAGTGATTGCTTTCACCCTGACTCTTTTACCATTCACATCCACCAAGTCAAACATTGCCGTATCAATATCTTTGCGGATGGAATCAGATGTAACCGCATCCTTATTTTGATTGGTAAGCTCTTTAACGACTGTTTCTATTGTTTCGTCATAGAACTTTTCAAGAATTTTGTTGAGTGATTGATCAATCTCGTCAGTGCTGAGTTTAGCAAAGGCTGCTATATCCTTTTCCCACGAATCGCAAACGACAGAAAGCAACAAGGCTGGAATAGCAGGAAGGTTCTCTGAAATAGTATTTTCTGGCTCACGTGAATACTGACCAACAAAATGTGTCAAAACCTGCTCCACCTTGGCTTCATCGAAACGTTCCTGTTGAGTCATCACTTTCTTGGCTCCTTCGTATGTGAGTGCTTTCAAGCAATAGCGGTTGTCCTTTAGTCCGGGGATAAAGCACTTCTGCATGCCCCAATAGTCCAGTTCTCCTATGAACTCTTTGCGAAGCGAGAAAACGGTCTTAAAGTCCTTCTCCTCCTTAATGGTTGGAAAAGCAGCTTTGTCACCAATGACTTCTCGAACCTTTTTTGCAATCTCATCTGGGCAGCTGTCAGACGAAACATCTTCCAACCAATCAAAGAACTTCTTTGTCCATACAATAGAGCCCGGCAGATTGAACACTTCCTCAAACTGGTCAAAGACAAATACAGGTGTAAAGGTCAAGCCCATTGCCTGTGGCTTGTAGTTCCTCAATTTCCACCAAGAGTATTTGCCCAGTTCTCGTTGTAGTTCTGCTTGACTGTCTAATCCTTGGAAATCAGTGGAGCAAAGCTTGTACTCGACGTTTACACCTTTGTTCTTCTCATTATACTCCGCTATGCTATCCTTAATGCATCTATCAATAATGGCATCAAAGCTATCTGGTGTTACCTTATAGTCATCACTCGTGAAAGTGATAGCAATGGGGAAGTACATGTTCTCCCTGAGCAATGGGAACACACCTGCATTCAGCAGCGATGTCTTGCCTTCGCCTGATTCTGCATAGCACACCGTAAAATCATTTCGAACTATCAGTCGGAAGAGTTCCTGCGATTCTTCTGCGCGTCCCTTAAATCGGTAGGCATCGTCCTCAGTATAGGGCTGTAGTCCTAAGAAAGTGTTATCTGCCATAGTCTTACCACTCTATTTTTTCAAATACACTTGCGTCCTTCTCATCAAATGAAATCATGTCAATATGAAAGAAGAGTGATTTTGGCAGCACATTCATACTGCCAAACTGCTCGATATAGCTGTTTGTAATCTCCACTTCATTGTATTCAGAGCCAGATACAATGACTGGAATGGAATAGTTGGACTTCAACTGCACGGCACTGTCGCTCTTACGGCACTCTGCCAGCCAGTCCTTGACCATCAATGTCTCTTCTTTCAGACTCGAAGTACTTGTCATTTTCTCCATCCAATTCCCTGTGATGATGGGCATAAAGTGGGCAGAGTTCTTGATACCGTTCCTTATCTTCTCCCAATAGGGACTACCTGGTGTGATTTCTCCCTTCCCCTTGTCATCAAACCATGCTTTGACGTTCATGTTCTTTAGTGCCTCAAAGATAACAGTGGCAATATGCCTGTCTTCACTGGCGTATGAGATGAAAACGTCGAAATGTTCCTCCGCATCAATTTGCAAACTGCGTTTTTCAGCTTCCCTTTGCTGTTCTTCTTGTAACTGTTTAGTTGCATCCACAAGAATCTCCTTTACCTGCTCATCAGCAGAGAAGTTCTTCTTCTTTAGGAAATTATCAAAACTATCCTCTGGCTTTTCCTTATTGATCCAATAGCCCTGTGTCGTCTTCAGATTGGCTACCCTACCAATCTGCGTAGGCTGCCAGAGGAAGCGGAAAAGCCAGTTAGGCAAATTGCAACCAAGAACAAACAACTTCTTCTCGTTCTCCTTCAGGAAGTCTGTCAATCCAGTCGCACCATATTCCTTGTGATTGTGGGAGAGTAAGAAAGTTAACAGTAAGTCTTCATCCGAAACCCACTTAGTTCCATCCTTAGCCTGGCCAAAGATATGATATACACACCTTGAGGGCAACGTTCCGTTTTCCTTATTCAGCTTATACCAGATAGATTTGTAGTCCTCTATCTCGCCTTTCAGCTGCTGCTCAATGATATCAAAACAAACCGTTGTGATGATGATAGGAAAGTTAAATGTCACAAGGAAATCAAGCACTTCATCCTTTAGCTGGATATTCGCGCGATTCTCATTGACAAAGTCCATGAAATCATCCAAGAACCGCCGTTCATAGTATTGCGACATCAGTGACAGTCCATAATAACCTCGCCCCCTCATCGAAACAATGTCTGTCTCGGACAGTTGTTCATGAGGATATTTATTCTGAAACTCCTGAAGAATAAATTCTTGGAAGGGAATCTCGTGTGAAGAATCCTCTCCTTTAAACACAATCATATCATCACCAATGATAGGAACAATCGTGTTCCTTTTCTTAACCATGTCACTGATGATAATTCTTCTTGTTTCGTCTTGTGAAATATTCTGATTCATATTCTCTTTTCAATTCACATTAGTTCTATTCGAGAAATCATGTAAAAGCAATTCGTATAATGCTATAGGTATCGCAACATTTTCAATTCTTACCCCTAACTTATCAGTATTAATTGTCAGCGTATCGAGTCGATAATCATCAGAAAGCAGAACTAAATGCTTTTCTTTACCCTTGTATTTGGTCACACTATCTGGCAAAAAATACGTACCATGAGAAAAATGCCAATCATTACATTGAATCAATATCCGCGAATCAGTAATACCTTCCTTAATAAATGAAGATTCTTGATTCAATAGCGTTGTCGGTGTGAGTTTAACAAGAAAAGACATCCCGCCCTTATTGAAAGACCTTAAATCATCATAAGTTATTTTGCTTTTATTGTCTGCTTGTCCTAAAGACATGTATGCATCAATAAGGAACATTGGGTATTTTTCACTTGTTGTATGGTTTCTCTTTAAAAGGTTATTTATCTTCTGCTTGGTATTCTGATATCCATATAAGTTATCGTATTCCAGAAGGTATAAAGTCGCAAAATTCCATTTCATGCGGTAAATATCTTCTATCAGATTTTCTGTCGAAACAGATGTTGTCCATAAGAACAAATGCATTTTCTGCATTATATCCAGCTTCTCTGCTTCAAAACCTCCATAGCTCTTCGGATGCTCTATCTTGAAATCAATGTATGACTGTGCAACTTCGTCAATTTGAGGGTTCAACAAGAAAAGTCTTTCTTTGTTTTTCAATCGTTTTGTGGAATCATTTATCAGAGAAGACTCATAGCCCAATGCGACCATATTACAGACAAAATCGAAAAAATAGTCATAATAATTGCTCAGATGAGTCTCACCAGAACCTGTATCTAAATAAGAATTCCACAATCGTTTAAACAGACCAGGTTCCTTGTATTCTTTCTTCTCTGCCAGCACAGACTCAAATATATCAATCGCTTTATCCGTTTTTCCTTCTTTTCCAAATAATAGAGCTCGATGGATCTCTGTGAATTTGGATTCTTCAAATTCATCAACAAACTCATCCAAAAGCTGGTGAGCCTTAGAATAATTGCCTAGTTGTTCATATAGTGCAATGACCCCACTTCGTGCTCTCCGCCTTTCATTTCTTGATGTTGCATTCTCATAAGCCTCATTGAATAAAACAATGGCCTTTTCTGCACTTGGCTCTTGTTCTATTTGAGACATTAGTTCTTTATATCGGTTTGACTTTGCCTCATCTTCACTATCTGACCATCTAATCCAAACAACTAAAATGACAAATAGGCAAGCCGTGAACAAGCATCCACCATAGAACTTTTTATCTGAACTTCCCATATTATCTATTTAGTTGAATTGTTCGACTTGAATACTTTCTACGAATAACTTCTTTCCAAAATGCATCTTCATCTAAACTTCTCACAATTGGTTTGGAATACTGAACAGGAAATAAAATTCGTTCTAACGTACATCCTAGTCCAACACCTGCTATGACAGCAACTCCTGTAGCAATATATGCAACATATGCTTTCCCGCCATGTGGTTTAACTTTTGATTTTGTAATTTCATAAGCCAGTCCAACTGCAACACTCCAGAAACCGACGCTGTACAATTGCTCTGCGCTAAACTGTGCATTTATTATTGTTGGAATTCCACTAAACTCTAAGTGGCTGATAGAATCCTTTTTAATATCATAACTAATCACGCCATTAGGAAGTTGATAATAACAAATTCCATCGTCTACAACCATTTTGTTGACCACTATTTCTAATTGAGTGTCTCTACTTAAGAAAAAACTATCATAAACATACATTCCAATTCCACTTAACAGTGTAATACAAGCATAGATAGTCAATATTAGCATAGGCACTACAAAGAAGTCTCTCCAAGTTTTTTGTTCCTGTAAGAAGACAGCAAGTTTCTCATTGAAAGTGTCCGGATTATACTCGATGGAGTTCTTTAAAAAGATTCTTTGATTCTTGATATCTTCTGGGAAATCCAAAGTATCAATCTTGAGATTATCGAATAAGACTGGTATGAACTTTAATTTCAACGCTAATGCATGTCTTATTTCTTCATAATAGTAGTCTGTATTGATTGCATTATCCTCCTCCACCCTTGTCTTCGCAATACTATTATTAGATATTAAAAGAACAAACGCTTTAGAATTCGTTAAGGCTTTCCGAATATTCTCAGGGAATTCTCCTTCATGTAAGCTATGTGTATCAAGAAAGATACGGTTTTCATCGTACCCTTTCGATTTCAATATCTCCTTAACAAGGTGAGCACGATCTGTACTATCAGAACGTCGATAACTTATAAAAACATCATATTTTGTCTGTTCCATAAATATCTGTATTATATGTATTCTCTTAGTTCCCGAAATGATTGGCTAAGACAATTGATACCACGGAAAACAAACATAGGTTCGCCCTCCCATGAAAATAGGTTCGTGAGGCTACGTAGCGGGCTTCGTTCGTTAATGAACATACGTTGCATACAGCGCACTCCTCCATTCGTGATGTCTCCGAATCACCATAAGGAAACCAAAGGAGCACTAAAGGAGCACCAAAGGAAAGGCAAAGGGGCAAAGCTACCACTCTCTGCATGGCTAACCACTGGTGTTCCGGGTAATCATATTTAAATTCCATATTCATTGTTCCTTCCATTATTGTGCTTATTTAACATTTCTTTATGCGAGGCTCAATGTTATCTGGCTTAGGAGCAATTTTTAGAAAATAATTTATGATTTTGGCAACTTGCCTAACCGTATTAATGCTTCATGGGCAAAAGCATCACCTTGCTCGTTGGCCAGTTGATACCATTTAACAGCGTTATCCTCACTAACAGGAACTCCTATGCTTTGTTCGTAACATACAGCTACATTATTTTGAGCTAACGCATATCCTTGTTCTGCAGCTTTAAGAAACCAAGAGAAGGCTTCTGAATAATTAACAGGTGTACCAAATCCTTTCTTATAGCATCTCCCTAAATTGAATTGTGCTCCCATATGTCCCAATTCGGCAGCTCGCTCGTACAGGTCTTTTGCTTTCTTATAATTACGAGTTACTCCTTTACCATGAAAATAACAGTTACCAAGAGAATACATTGCCTCTATGTGTCCCTTTTCAGCAGCTTTTCTATACCAATACACGGCTTCTGTGTAATCCATTTCCTTTCCATTCATACCATAATAAAACTCATTTCCAGTTAAAAATGAAGTATTGGCATCCTGTTGACGTTGTTTTTCAGCTTCGCTATTAGAAATTAATTCAATTTCTTTAAGATGTGCCTTTATAGATTTCACCAAATCCTCTCTGCCTTTGGTGGGATTTACAGCATATTTAATAAAACTAATGTCTGCAATTCGAAAGATAACCTTATCACTATATGGAGTCATATCTATACGAACGGGTATTATATATTTTCCATATTCATCAGCGATTGCAATCTCTTTACTTGTATACTTTGATTTATTGGCATTTGCAGTTGAGAGATACACAAAAATAGGAGCTAACTTAATGATTTTAGGTAATTCTTCCGTAAACTTGTCTCCAGAATAAATACCCTCCTTGTCTATCCAATACGTTATGCCAGCATCTGTTAGGGCCTCCATTATTTTTGAGACTTCATTGTTCGGAATCACATTTTCATGATCATCAACATAATCATGACGCGAATAACTTATAAAAACATCGTATTTTGTCTGCTCCATATTTGAAATTGTATGATGCGATACTTCTTTCTTATATCTCGTTTTTGTAGA
>Ga0247611_10004722_pt1 | contig 18641 bp, 11 predicted proteins | sample 177DNAGHGhighgp2_FD_192422 | JGI IMG/M metagenome (GOLD analysis project Ga0247611, IMG submission 192422) | Sheep rumen microbial communities from Palmerston North, Manawatu-Wanganui, New Zealand - 1770 DNA GHGhigh gp2 | ecosystem: Host-associated > Mammals > Digestive system > Stomach > Rumen... | reverse complement strand
ACGCTGAGCGTTGCTTGTCAGCCACAGACAACAGAAAATGACTGTAACAAATAGCCCTCTCATCCGATCACTTAAGTATTACCTTCTTCTTATTAACGATATAAATACCCTTAGGCAGATTCTCCAGCTTGCCATCCGTGCGAACCAGACGACCATCGAGGCTGTATATATTATTATCTGTTTGCATAAGCTTCTCAGTTGTAACAAAAGAGATTCCTGTTGTTGGGTTTATTACGTTGTCCCAAGCACCGTTGGTAGTATAGTATCCACCATTCTCAAAGGGTAAGTCATCTGTTTGTTTAGCGTTATCTCCTGTTAGGCCATTACTGAAAATAATGCCCTCATTTGTATTTCCGCTAGCATCCTTGCGTTCGCCTGTCTTGTACGTCCATTTCCAAACGGCATTGTTATTGCTTGCAGTTCCTACTTTCGTACAAGTTGATCCAGGCCAATTGCCAGTAGTATAATTGTATTGCTTGTCCCATCTCCAGCATCTTACTGTTTGGGAGTTATTCATTCCCCACCATGCAGGTACTTCAAAAAATGCACATGTCTCTCCATCTTCGACTTTACAGAAGTCTGGTAATGATGTTGTTTCCTGCTGGCTGTCTACATCAGTTATTGATTGCAAGGAAGATATGTCTAAATCGTTGTTGGCATAAACCCAGAATCTGTTACCAGACAAAGCCAATTTGTAACCATCTATGGCACTGCTGTTTTCATTGACGCCAGCAATAAGGATAAGCTTTCCTTTTGTTCCTTCAACGTTCAGAGTAAAACTCTTATCAGTAGCAGTGGCAGAGAGGATCTTGCTCTGGTTGTTGATGCCAGCAGCCTTGCGCAAAGAAATCAGTTTCTTCAATGTGCCTTTATAAGCTTGCCAATGAGGAAGGAAAAGACAAGGTGTACCTGGCATAGTAAGAATATAAGCGTTTGCTGCGCAGATATTGTAGTGAAGACGGACGTTCTCTCGATAGGTGTCGTGATTGTCAACAAAAGTGACGGAATATCGTGAATACCCTTCGCGTGTTGTTAGTAAATCGTCTTTCAATTTACTCCATTGCCTGCCTCCAAATGCTGCATTAATTTTCTGTTTCATGGGGAAATCAAAGGCTGCACTCTGAATCTTGTCGTCAGTTTTCGTCTTTACAATCCAATTAACGACCTTTTGCACATCATAATCCCAATATTCACCAACGCTAAATGGAGGATTGTCGTATGAGGGATTAACAGATGCATTATACATTCCAACGTAGTCTCCTGTAAAGCCTTTAACCATGTCATATCTGAATCCAACATACCCCAACTCTTTGGTTAGGTATTGTAGATATGTCTTTACATTCTGTTGAACAATTGCGTTTTTATGATCTAAGTCGCGATATCCAGAGAAGTCGTCACCTGTATCAGCTGCTCCTCCAGTTTTCTTTTTGTTTGTACTCCATTTCCCTATATTGTCATTGGAGTTGCATTCGTCAGTAATACATATTGCAGTATAGTTTTCGTTATCCCACGTGATTTTGTATTCACCTACTTCTTCATTCGGGAAATCTACCCATGTGTTAAGGCCGTTTTTATGGTTAATCACAACATCCTCGATGATACCAGTTCCTTTCGCCTTGAAGGTTTGAATCATTTTCTTTAATTCTGTTTCTGTTCCAAAACAAGTGTTGTGGTCAAGCCAGAAACAAGGATCGTACCCCATCGTCTTACGTTTGGTATGATGATAGTCGGATGTTTTTCCAGAATTGGGTATCCAAATCAGGTCAAAGTATTGCGAGAGTTCATCAGCCTGGTTTTCAAGAACGGTCCATTTTGAGTCATCATAACTGTCCCAGTAGAATCCCTGAAGCATTACTCCGTCATAATTTGATGGCCAGCCTTGTGCTGAGAGTGAGATGGCTGTGATGAGGGCGATAAAAGTTGCGTAAAGTCTTTGCATAAGCTATATAATTTTGATTGTTGATACTGGTGCAAAAGTACAAAAAAAGATAATTTGTTGTACTCCAAAGGGCTATATTAGTGCAAGTTACGTTGTGCAAACGTTTGTCTTTTGCAAGAATTAACATGAAGTTACGCTCCAAATATCAGATTGTTTTGTAACTTTGCACCATAAAAATGAATATCTTTATGAAAAAACTATTGTGGACATTGGTTATGGTGGTGGCTGTTTTTGTGATAGCGCTGATTGGTGGTAGCTTTTATATGCTCGACTATTCTTTGGCACCCGATCCAAACAGAATGGATACCGATTCCTGCTATCAGCAGCAGTTCGAAGCCTATCCTGAGAGCAAGGAGTGGGTTGACAGCTTAAGGGGTATTGATGCCTTGCGAGATACATTCCTCACGATGCCTACGGGTGAGAGACATCATGCTTTCTTTGTCGACAGAGGCAGCAGTCGAACAGCTATCGTTGTTCATGGTTGGCGTGACTGCGCCATCAAGTTCTTCTGGCTTGCCCGTATCTATGAGCATGAACTTGGCTATAATGTCGTGATGCCCGAGCTGCATGGCTGTGGTGAGAGTGAGGGAGAGGCCATCCAGATGGGCTGGAAAGACAGACTTGATGTGATGCAATGGATGAAGACTTTCCAAGCTGACACGATGGTGGTTCATGGCGTGTCGATGGGAGCTGCCACAACGATGATGTTGTCTGGCGAACAGATGCCCGAGGGTATCAAGGACCTGCGTTTTGTTGAGGATTGTGGCTATACCTGTGTATGGGATGAGTTTGCAGGACAGCTGAAAGAGCAGTTCGGATTGCCTGAGTTTCCTCTGATGCATTCCACCAGTCTGCTTTGCCGCCTCCGCTATGGCTGGAGTTTTGATGAGGCGTCGGCCTTAAAACAAGTAAGCAAGTGCCATTATCCTATGCTGTTCATTCATGGTGATGCCGACACCTTCGTGCCCTCACAGATGGTCTATCCTCTCTATGAGGCTAAGCCGGATCCCAAGTCTCTCTGGATAGCCTCAGGTGCAGAGCATGCCCTGTCCTATAAGGAACATAAGACTGAGTATATCAGCCGGATAAGAGCCTTTGTTGGGGCTCGTTATTGATTCCCTACGTTTCTTTAACCCAAAGGAATATCTCCTTTCATCTGTTCAGATGTAGTCTTATATATATAAGGTTACGTCTGAACAACTCGAAGATGACGTTCGGACAAGTTAAAGACTACGTCTCGACAATAAGGCAGGGTTATTGGAAAATAAGTGGCAGTTATTGAAAATTAAATGCCACTTATTGCGAATTAAGAGCCTCTTGTTTGGAGATAAGTGCCTCCAAACGAACATTGCTGCCATGCTACCACTTTGCCACCACTTCCAAAACCTGCATAAACAAAGGACTTTTGGAGTTTTGTGGCAGCATGGCAGTAAAATCACAAAAAATTCTTTCTAATCGTTTCTTAATGCAGTTTTACTTAGACGTAGATCATGGGGATAGTTCTTGATCGATTATAGAAAAGATCAATCACCAGTCCCCCAGATTTCAAAGGCGATTGTCACATTGAGTGGCAGCCGCTTTTTATGTACGCCCAGCATGGGCGTACGCTATAGGGTGCAAGTCCCGAACGAGCCCTGATAGTGGGAATCGTTAGCCAAGAGCAAGGGTGTCCGTGGTGACGCGGAATCTGAAGGAAGCTGGCGGCAAACACTCGGCCTTACGAACAGAAACTGCATACAAGGCTGTGCATGGAGGACAAGTCTGCATAACAAGATAAAGTCCAATAACTATCCGAATCCATGTGTAGTAAATGCAGAGGGCACATGAGTAGAGACAATAGAATCTCTTTTAGCACAAATATTTTAGCCCACATTCATTCTTACCTTTGCAGCTGAAATCAAAAAATAAAGCGCGATAGTCGGTGGGACAGGCACTGTGAGATGCTCTGTGAAGGGATAAAAGTTCTAAAAATCGGAAATTTTTATCGATTTTCTTTTGAAATTCAAAATAATTACGTAATTTTGCACCCAATATGAGAATTGTATCACATAGACGATTAGTTGAGTTCTATAGCTCGGAAGGACATGGAGACGCTCAGGCTGCACTTGAACGATGGTATGACATCGCAGAAAAGGCAGAGTGGAAGAACCTGTCGGACATTAAGGCAGACTTCCCCACAACAGACTACGTTGGAAATCAACATTATGTCTTTGACATCAGGGGCAATAAATATCGTCTGGTAGTGGTCGTGAAGTTCACAATCGGGCATATATTCATCCGATTTGTGGGTACGCATAGTGAATACGATAAAATTGACGTTTCAACGATATAATATAAGGAGGTACAAATATGGCAAAGATTACTAAAGAACAATACGAGTTCGCATTGGCACGAATTGAGGAACTATTGCCAATGGTAGATGACAATACACCTGCCAACGACCGCAATGCTGTGGAGTTGACAATGATGTCGGATGTTGTCATTGACTATGAGAAGGAGCACTATCCCATAGGCAAACCGACAGTAGCCCAACTGATACAGTTGTCATTGGAAGAAAAGAACATGAGTCAGAAGCAATTAGCAACAAAGATTGGTGTTAGTCCTTCACGGATCAGCGACTATGTTTCCGGCAGGGCTGAGCCTACGCTGAAAATTGCCCGTCTGCTTTGTGTCACTTTAGGAATAACGCCAGCTTCAATGTTGGGCTATTGATGATTTCTTGAATGTCAATAGTCGGTGGGGCACGCTGTGAGGTATCTGCCTGCATCACGCGGTGCCAGGCACGGTGTGACAGCAAAGATTAACACAATTATTTATAGATAATAATATGAAAGTAAAAGAATGGTTAAACAAATATGTGGATTTCTCACGTAATGAGACAGTTCGCGACAACAAGGGATATTGTATTACGTTAGCAGTAGTAGGGATTATTGCAGGAGTTGTAACTGGACTATTTGTTGTTATTGTACAATTATTTACCAAGAATCATGATACTGTTCAAACATTAGCGAATATTGTATCAATGGGTGTTATTTTGACTATGCTAGCTTATATGGTGTATTTACTTCTACCATTATATAAGGAAAATAGTATCGGAGTTGGTGGGAAGTTATTGACAACAATAATATCATTGGTATGTCTTTTTGTTTCTTTCGGAATTGCAGTCTCTCTTGTTGCAATTGCAGCCATTTTAATAGCGATACTCCTTGCTGCCTGGATTGCTTTTAAGATATTTGGAATGTCTGGCATAATGAATCCGCCCAAGAGCACACCACCAAGCAAAGAACCAACAGGTCCTAAGCAATTTAGGTTAGATGATGGTACAATATTGACAGATCAGGGAAGCGGTATATATAAGGGCAATGACTATCATGAGTATGAACGCAACCCTGATGACACCTTTACTCGAAAAGAATGATGTAGGTTAAATACAAATCGCAGCTGATGTGTGAAACCTTGCATGCGCAGTTTCTACGTCCCGCAGATTTCTCGTCATAGATGCTGTCTGCAGGCATAAGCACAACAAAAATAATCAGAAAAATTTTGTAGGAACCTTTCTTTTTCGTAAATTTGCAGCGATATAACATGTCATTAACAAAAACAAGGTCAAAATGAAGAGGGTATTTATTACAATGTTTTTGCTGACTCTTTTCAGCATATCAAATTCTTTAGCAGATACTCAATATCCCAGAAAGATTGTGATGGAAGAGGGTACAGGTACTTGGTGTGGATGGTGCGTGAGGGGTATAGAGACAATAGAACGTCTCAACAAGGAGTATCCTGACAATTTCATTGCTATCGCCCTGCACCATCAGGACGAAATGTCAACTATTGAAAACTACGATGAAATAGCAAAAAAGTTTCATAGTTTCCCTAGTAGTTTCATTAACCGTACAATGTCTCAGGATCCAGATTATCCTTCGGTTAAACCGATAATAGAGAAAATGAAAGGACTTGCTAACGCTAAGATTAGCGTATCGGCTTTTTTTGGTGCGCGAGACAGTTCTTCCGTAATAGTTTCAACTGAAACAGTGTTTGGATTTGGTAGTACAGAATCAGAATATCGAATAGCCTATGTCGTCGTTGAGGATCATGTTGGACCGTATAGTCAGAATAATAGTTATGGCGGCTTGCATTATAATGAAAATAACTATATGTATGATTGGACTCGTAAGGAAGGAAATGTTAGGATAGAGTACAATGACGTTGCACGTGGTATCTATGGAGGTGTGAACGGTATTGAGAGTAGCGTACCTAAAACCATTAAAGAAGGCGAGACGTATAAATACGACTATAGTTTCAAATTGCCAAAAAACATCCAAGATAAGAAGAATATTCGTATAGTTGCTCTTTTGATTGACAATAATTCTTGTGAAATTATCAACGCAGATCGGACAGGTATAAAGTATGATGAAGATATAGTTAATCAGACTTTTGGATTCTTTTATAACGGTCAATTACTCGTTGAATATGCAAATATAGAGACCTATGCTGAGATAGATTTAGCTGGTTCTGGAGAAAAGAACTGCAAGACGAGCAATGTGAACTATCCGGAAGACGGTTTGATGCTTAAAAAGTTGGATGGAACAAAAGTGCAAGGAAAGGTTATTCTGGAGGTTTTAGGAAAGACGTTTGATTTCAGTAAACTGCAATGGTCAATTGGTGGGGATTATGTTGCTGTCAATAGTGAAAAGCAAGAACGGGCATTCTCTAGCAGCGATAAGGGCGTTGTTGAAGTTTTGTTAGAGGCATTAGGCATTAAAAACGAAGGATATCTTGAGGCTAAGCTGACGGCAACTGTAGGAAAAGAATCACATACTGTCAGAATCAAGTTCATATCGAAGAATCCTAAAATAGGCGATGTTAATGCAACATCCAGTCAGATATGGTGGTCGAATCACAACGAGAGTGATTCTGGTGGCAGATGGCATATCGTGCAACAGGCACCGACAACATGTAGTTTCGCCATCCATATCGGTCCCGAAGACCTTGGTATTAATGGTGCCACTATAGCGGCTGCCAGTATCTATATGTGTGGAACAGGATTCAGAGATATGAAAGTATGGGTTTCAAAGACTTTGCCAAAATATGGTGAGGTCGGAAATTTGGAATCCGTTAGTGTTCCCAATGAAAGCATCGTTATAGATGATTTCACGTCAGTACCCTTTAGCAAAGAGTATGAATTAGGTGCTGATGGGCTTTATGTCGGCTATACCTATGACTATCCTGTAAACACTGAGGGATTTGGCAATGCTGGCACACTTGGCTTCACATCCGAAGAGTATAGACAAGGCTCATTATGGGTTATGACTGATAAAAATCAAGGATGGTGGGAAAGCAGTTACCAGTTGAAGATGAAATTGCTGCTTGGAGGCGGTGTATATGCTTCAAATGCTGCGACCCCGATAGGATTTGAAGAGAAAGGATATTATGTGGTGTCTGGTGATTCTGAGCTCGCAAAGCTATCTATTAAGAATACTGGTAGGAATACTATTAAGAGTATAGATTATCTTGTTTATACAGGATCGCAGTCATCTACTGAGATGCATCTTGACCTTGAGAAACAGTTGGAGGGATTTGGTCAGAGCACCAATGTGGAAGTAAAACTTCCTGCTGATGCAAGTCCTGGCAAAAGTGTAAAACAGTTGGTTATTTCGAAAGTCAATGGTGAAACTAATCCATACAAAGATAGCTCTATTTCAACAGCACTGACTACACTATCTGAAAAACTGCCTACCAAAGTGGTCGTGGAGGAGTTGACGGGGACATGGTGTACTTTCTGCCCAAGGGGAATCGTCGGTCTTAATATGATGAACAAGGAATATGGTGATAATATTATTACCATTGCTGTCCATGGGGGTGAGGATCCCATGAAATTGGCTGGATATAATTATGGAGGCTCCTTCCCAAGTTGCTATATTAATCGTGGGGACAAGACTGTTGATCCTTATTATGGTGAGGTATATGGGGAGACGCCTTTCGGTGTGAAGAAAGTCTTGGATAAGGCTTTCGCTAAAACAGTCATTGGAGCTATAAGTGCTTCTGCTGAATGGACTGATGAAACGAAGACCGCTATAAAAATTAATACAGAAACGAGATTTGCCGCAGACATGTCCAATTCCCGATATGCCATTGGTTTTATTGTATTAGAGGATGGACTTAAAGGAGAGGGGTCTGATTGGGCTCAGGTGAATGGTTACTCTGGTGATTTCTCTGATCCTAATTTTGAGGAAATTGCTGTATTACCTGATAGAGTCATCGGTATGGAATATGATCATGTTCCTGTGGCTGTTTGGGAGCCCTATCGAGGGGTAAATGGTTCAGTTCCATCAACAATTCAGGAGAATCAGCTCTATTTTTATTCATATGTAGGCAAAATTCAAGGCAATACACATATTCAAGATAAAGAAAGGCTAACAGTTGTGGTACTCTTGTTGGATAATGATACACAGAGGATTATCAACGCTGATAAGTGCCAAATAAATGAGTATAACAATCCTCCAGCTCCTAAAGAATTGTTTGAGTTCCGTTATGAAGGCAAAACGTTGGAGGACGGAGCTCTTGTTACAATTAATGCGGAAGAAGACAGTTGGGGCTTCGGAGAGATGGGATGTGAGACCAATCCGAGCTCCGATCCTAAGAATGGTCTGATTCTTGTTACATCGGACGGATCGAAAAAATCTGGTTCTGCAACATTGACAATTACTAAAAACACCTTTACTGCTCAGATGATCCAGTGGTGTATGGGAGGTGAATGTACTCCGATGAATGACAAAACCACACTCAGCAAATCGTTCACGACGGATAATGATGGTATCTGTCAAGTGCAGTTTGATGCAAGCAACATCAAAACAGAGGGTGAGCTGGAAGCTAAGTTGGCTGCTACCATCGGCAGTGATACAAAGATGGTGAACATCAAGTTCGTGAATAATAAAACCAATGGTATCAACGTCATCTATTCCGATGACGGCAATGATGTCTGGTACGATCTCAACGGTACGCGTCTAGAATCGGCTCCAACCCGTAAGGGTTTATATATCAAGAACGGAGAGAAAGTAGTGAGATGAAACATGCCAATTTCTAAGATCGAGTTCATTGCATGGAGTTTTATGTGAGATGACTACCAACTCATAGCGGGTTATGTGGTGTTCCGTCGGGGTGTTCGGTTCTCCAATATATTTCACTAAAAGCCCTGATACGTGAGTATCTGGGCTTTTGCTATTCACGGACTTACAATTCAAAGTTATTTTCACTTTATCACAAGCTTATTACGATCGATTATGTTAATGCACCAGATCAGAGGAACTGGTCCTTGAGCGATTTTAGAAAAGATCAATCACCAGTTCCCTTGATTGCAAAGAAGGTATAAGGATTTGTTTAGCAGCATCCCTTCGAAGTTGTTCTTTCACAGCCATTTGTCGTACAATCAAAACATGATTTCCGAAAAAATATCTTGAAAAGTTAATTTTGTCCGACATCCGACATAATAGTTATGCTATATCGCTGTGCCTTAATGGTTTAACGCGTTGATTACTCTCTATTTTACTGACATAATACCGACATAAAACCGACATAATTCCGACATAAATATGGCATAAAATGGCTTTTAATGCACATTTTTATGTCTTACTGCGAACCTGATGTCACCATCAGTACGCATATTTTTGTAATTCTGCCTTCTTAATGCTTATAAGGCTTCTAGAAGTTACGGCAATTACTTATCGCAAGTTTAGTCATTAATACAAGAAATTAAATTCTCTAGAGAATATGTGTGCTATATAACCATCTAACAATTGCAAGAAGCCTTCAAACCTTTAAATTCTCTAGAGAATGTATTTGCTAACTATCTATTACCGATTGCTAAGACTCGATCTAATTTTTGCCACCTAGTATTAAAATACCAAGCATACATAGTACGTACTATTTGACCAAATATGTAGGTTTTATGTCGGTTTTATGTCGGTTTTATGTCGGAATTATGTCGGTAAATCGAATTAACTTTTTATGCTAAATATTTGATTATTAAAGATTTGCAGAAGGTATTATGTCGGATGTCGGAAGATTTGGCAAAATGAAGTAAAATTATCCAGGCTAGAACAATCAGGGAAAGGAGATGATATTTTTCAAAGCGATCATGAGGGTGCTGAGATTCGCTACACCACAGATGGAACAGCTCCAAATTCAGAGAGCACTCTCTATAGCGAGGCAATAACTCTGAGTGACACAGCAACTGTAAAGGCTATCGCCATCAAGAACGGTGTATCCAGTGATGCTACTACTAAGGTATTCACCAAGAACGGAAGCAATGTCGGAAGTGGTGGTTTCGAGACAGGAAACTAAGTAAAGAAAGGAGGCTGTCACATCGAGTGGCAGCCGCTTTTTAATTTTTTTCGATTTTTATTTCTTTATTTGCAATAATTGTACTATCTTTGCAGACATAAATTGAAAATACTAAAAACGTTATAAGTATGAAGAGGATTTTTACATTTCTACTAATCGTATTTGTTTATCTTACGGCAAGTGCAGAGAGTGTATCTGAACAACAGGCTTTACAGAAGGCTCAGCAGTTTATGAAAGGGAAGCAGTTGGCTACTTCACCAGGCAAGGCAAGAGTAACTAGTAGACTGTCTAAGGATACTGTTGCCCATGGATATTATGTCTTTAATACTGTGGAGAGCAATGGATTTGTCATCATTGCAAGCGATGACAGGATGCCTGAGGTGCTCGGCTATTCTGAGCATGGATGTCTCGATCCTGCGACGGCTCCTTGCAATGTTAAGTGGTTGCTGGAATATTACGATAATGCGGCTGCAAACATTAGGCAGGTAGGTGCTAAGGCTAGAACGACAAAGAGGGCTGTAAAACCAGACGTACGTCCACTAGTTACGACTACATGGGATCAGGGTGCTCCTTATAATCTTATGTGCCCTGAGTATAATGGAACTCAATGTATCACAGGTTGCGTGGCAACTGCAATGGCACAGGTCATCAATTATCATCGCTGGCCTGTAGGGGAAACATCTGGTGTTCCTGCCTATACTACAGCGTCGGCTAAGATTAGCGTACCAGCACTGGCTCCCACAATCATCAAATGGGATAATATGACTAGCGATGACATTGCCCGTCTGATGCGCTATTGTGGCCAGTCTGTACAGATGGACTATGGACTGAATGACTCAGGGGCTATGCCCAATTTGGAACCAGCTGCATTGAGAAAAGTATTCGGCTATGATCCAATGGTACAATATGTGGAACACAGCCGCTACAATGATGAGGATTGGGAAGACCTTCTTTATAATGAGCTGTCATTAAAGCGTCCTATTGTTTTCAATGGCTTTGATGGTAATGGTGGTCATACTTTCGTGGTGCACGGCTACAGAGAAGGATTGTTCTATGTCAACTGGGGCTGGAGCGGTAAAGAGGATGGCTATTTTGCTATAACAGGTTTGAATACCAGTATTGGTAATTTCAATAGTTATCAGACCGCAACTATAGGCATTCAACCTCCAGTAGACAGTAATGTTACACGTCCTTCATTATCGGTGTCATATATGGATACAAACAGTGATAAGTATGTGGCTCGAGGAGAAAATGGTGATTTCCCCATCGTATGGGCGTATGGCAATTTGGTGAGTGAACTGGATAACAAGCAGACAATTAAGGTTGGCTTTGGCCTATATGATGATGATGGACTAATCAAAGTCTTGTGGGAAAGTGAGAAGGAATTCTCATCTGGTGAAGAAATGTGGATAGGTGATGGTAATTTCATTATAGACAAAAGTATTTCCAACGGAACCTATGAGATTAAGTTTATCTGCCAGACTCAAAATAGTGAAGAATGGCTTTCTGTAGCAAACTCTTCAAGCTATTATTTAGAGGTGGTTGTTAGCGACAAATGGCTGAAAACACGTATGTTCCCGCTTAGTTATGATGAACGTTACATGGAAGATTTGGGGGCGCAGACCATTGATGGCATCACTTACAACTTGTATGTCCTTAAAGGTTCAAATCAGGCTACAGTTGTTAAGAGTGAGCATGGTGTTTATGATGGTGAACTTTATGTGCCAAATGATGTGGTATACGAAAGCGTTTCTTATAAAGTGACCAAAGCGTCAATCAGTGCTTTCCAAGGTTGTCCAGAACTGACATCGCTGTCAATAGGTATGGCTAATGCTCCTGTCATATGGGGGTGCAGTAAACTGACACAACTGGAATTTCGTGAGGGGGTTGTCTATGTTGATCAGATAGGAGGCTGTGACAAGCTTGAGAGTATCGATTTTCCTAAGTCTGTTTCTAAACTATACAATGGTGTCGCCTGGTGTAGTAGTTTAAAAACTATTCGATTCAAGAACCAATACTCGGTGACTTTCGAGTACGTACCAGAATGGGATGACAACTCATTACCCAAGCTAAAGGATATATATTTTGCCTCGACCGAAGTTCCCCATATTCAGTGGAAAAATGGTGAAATGCGAACTCATTCTTCTGCAACTATCCATGTGCCAAAAGGTTTCAAGACAGACTATGAGGCTTCAGACTGGAAAGGTTGGAACATAGTTGATGACCAGGATGTTCCTGATGTAGAAGGTGTTGTATGGGGCTATTGTGAGGGAAATGTTGTTGCTGACTATGGCGTAGGAACAAATTATGGTCAGAACGACGCAGAGTATGCTATCCATGTACCAGCAGAAGTATTGGCTCCCTATAAGGGGATGAAAATTAGTCAGATACAGTTCTATCAGGCGTGGAACTCCTATGACTATGTCTTTATCACCAAGCCTGGTGTTGACTATTTAACAAAAGAAACTGCTCCTGATATTCAATTAGTTTGGAACAAGGTGTCCCTGTCTGAACCTTACACGATTACAGGTGATGAGTTGTATGTTGGTATCGGACGGCGTGGGCAAATTTCCATCAATTGGTCTGATCCTGAAGCGGTCGTTGCTGACGGCTTTTGGTCTAGGGCAATGGGCAATGATACCAGCGCTGGTATGGAACCTGGAAAGTGGATAGATATGGCAGAACAAGGTTATGTTAATCCTATTCCACTAAGATTCGTCATATCTGGAGAGAATCTTCCCAATGATGTGGCTATCAAAGAAATTGCCGTACTTTTCAACGGACGCAATATTACGTCTGCCTCTGGCTTTACTTCGGGTACAAAAGAGACAAAGACTGATAAAAAACAATATTCGATAAAAGGTCGTATTCAGAATAATTCAAAGGAAGAATTAAAAAGAGTTACTATTAATTGGGATATTGATGGAAGCAGCAAGGGTAGTGAGACGATAGAAATGACGTTACTCCCCTCTCGTTCCACGTCTTTCCAATTTGATATTAATGCTGCTTTCACAGGACGAGACCATCAGTTGAAATATAGTGTCAGTGATGTCAATGATAGCCAAGATGCGGTGGCAGCTAACAGTTCTGGAACAATCTCATTTCAGTCACCTGCTAACATACTATTTCCCAGAAAGATTGTGATGGAGGAGGGTACAGGCACCTGGTGCGGATGGTGTGTTAGGGGTATAGAGACTATTGAACGGCTTAATAAACAATACCCAGATAACTTTATTGCTATCGGACTGCATACTGATGACGAGATGAAAAATCCAGAGAATTATACTCAGATTGTCAGTCAGTTCAATTCGTTCCCTGGCAGTTTAATTAACCGTAAAAAGAGTCAAGACCCAGATTATCCCAAAGTCGTAACATTGATTGAAAATATGAAGGATCTTGCAGATGCTAAGATAAGTGCTTCTGCTACATACTCTAAATCGGATAATTCTGCCGTAACGGTATCCACAGAAACAGTCTTCGGATATAGTAACGACTTTGCAGATTATCGTATAGCCTATGTCGTGCTGGAAGACCACGTGGGTCCGTACGTTCAGAGTAATTACTATAGTGGGATGGGACTCGGAAATGATCACTATATGTATGAATGGGATCAGAAACCAGGAAAGGTCAAGATTGAGTTCAACGATGTCGCTAGAGGTATTTATGGTGGCACGAATGGTGTGCAGGGAAGTGTTCCGTCGTCTGTAAAAGAAGGTGAGACATATCATTATTCATATAGTTTCAACCTGCCCAAAAATATTCAGGACAAGAAGAATATTCGAATTGTTACATTGCTAATTGATAATAATAGTGGCGAAATTCTGAATGCAGACCAATTTAAATTAGGTGATGGAAATGATCCTAATCCCCAACCTCAGACAAAGGTATTAGAATTCCGTTATGAAGGTAAGGCTCTAGAAGACAATGCTACTGTGGTGATCAATGCAGAGGAAGACAGTTTTGGCTTTGGCGAGATGAATTGTGAGACTAATCCTAGCAGTAATCCAAAGAATGGACTTGTGCTTGCAGCACTTGGTGACGTAAAGTCTGGTACAGCCAAGTTGGAGATTATAAGCAATACGCTTAATCCTGGCATGATACAGTGGTGTATGGGAGGTGAATGTGTGCCGATGAATAACAGGACTTCGTTGGAGAAATCATTTACCGCTAACAGTGATGGCATATGCCAAGTTCAGTTTGATGCCAATAACGTAAAGAGTGAAGGTAGCCTTGTGGCTAAACTGACTGCCACAATAGGAAAAGAAACTAGGGTAGTCAATATCAATTTCGTATATAGCAAGGCTTCTCCCATTGACAAGGTGGAATTCCGTTATGGTGGTAAATCGGTGGAAAACAATGCCACAGTGACAATAAATGCCGAGGAAGACAGCTTTGGCTTTGGAGAGTTGAATTGTGAAACGAATCCTAGCAGTAATCCGAAGAATGGACTTGTATTCGTAACACCAAATGGCGTTCAGGATGGAACAGCGAAGTTGGAGATTCTGAGCAATACGCTTAATCCTGGCATGGTACAATGGTGTATGGGAGGCGAGTGTGTACCAATGAACAGTAAGACGGAACTTGAGAAGACTTTTAAGACGAATTCAGAAGGAATGGTTTTAGTACAGTTTGATGCCAATAATATCAGGAGTGAAGGAACACTTGAAGCTAAGCTCACTGCCACAATTGGTGAAGAAACTAGGGTGGTGAATATCAAGTTCGTCTATGACAAGACCAATAGTATAAGTGTAATCTATTCTGAGGATGACAATGCTGTTTGGTATGACATGAACGGAACCCGTCTTGAGAATGCTCCAACAAGAAAGGGTGTCTATATCAGAAACGGAAAGAAGGTTGTAAGATGAAGAAGTTCATAATTATAGCCGTTCTTGTGGCGGTTGTGCAGACAGTGTTTGCACAACTGCCTCAGGTGACGCTGAAGGATATAAACGGAAAAGCTGTGAGGCTTGATACTCTGAGTAATGGAGGTAAGCCCATCATCATCGATTTCTTCGCCACATGGTGTAAACCTTGCAATCGCGAGCTCAGCGCTATCAGTGAAGTATATGATGAATGGCAGCAGGAAACAGGAGTTAGACTGATAGCTGTTTCCATCGATCAGGCGCATCATATTAACAAGGTTAAGCCTTTGGTAGATCAGCTGGGCTGGCCTTACGAGGTGTTGCTGGATCCAAATAGTGAACTGAAACGGGCCTTGGGTGTGCAGCTGATTCCCTATACTCTCATCGTCGACGGTAATGGGAAGATCGTATATAAGCACTCAGGGTATGTGGACGGTGAAGAAGACGAACTGTTTGAGGAAGTCAAGAAAGCCTTAGATAATTAAATGATTATGATTGCGAGATGCCGCTTCTTTGTAATGATCCCGCTGCTACTGCTGAACATACCCATTTCTGCTCAGCAGGAGGGTATTTCTGTCAGTGGTAGTATTCAGAGCAATGTGCTTATTCCTCAGAGTGATGAGAAGATTGGTGCTGAGAAATCAGATGACTGGGGCCTTACAAACAGTTATGCGGATGTAAGCATACAGAGTAAATATGTGGATGCTGGAGCCAGACTGGAGTTTCTGGAGCATCCTCTGCCTGGGTTTGAAAAGGATTTTAAAGGTTGGGGGGTGCCAAACATATTTGTTAAGGGAAAGTATAGGAATGCAGAACTTACCATCGGCAGTCTGTATGATCAGTTTGGCTCCGGCTTTATCTTCCGTACTTATGAAGAGCGTAGCCTTGGTATTGATAATTCCTTGTTTGGAGCGAGGATAGCCTATCATCCTGTGGAGAATCTCAGCCTGAAGGCTCTGACTGGCAGACAACGTAGATACTGGTCATTGAATGATGCCTGGATTACAGGTGTTGATGCTGAATGGACTCTGGGGATGTTTACGTTTGGAGCCTCAGTTGTCAATAAGCATGAGGGTCAGGAGGATATCATGACCGATGCCACACATAAGTTGAATCTGCCAGAAAACGTGAATGCCTTTGATGTGAGGGTAAGGCTCCAGAAAGGAAATGCGAACATCCTTGCTGAGTATGGTCATAAGACTCAGGACCCTTCATTTGATAATGGATATATCTATCGACGGGGGTATGTTGCGATGCTTTCAGGCTCTTACTCCAAGAGAGGTCTGAGTCTGTTACTACAAGCTAAACGGAGTGACAATATGAACTTTCGCAGCAGGCGCTCGATGAGTGGTATCTCTTCGATGATAAATCATCTGCCAGCATTTACGATGGAGCACACATACGCCTTGGCTGCCTTATATCCTTATGCTACAAACCCGGGTGGGGAATGGGCTTATCAGGCAGAAGGGGCTTATACCTTCAAGAAGAATACAGCTTTGGGAGGAAAATATGGAACGACTGTTAAGTTGAACTTCTCACATGTGCATAGTATTGATGTGAATCCCAAATATATGAATGGGCGGACAGAAGGTTCTGACGGATATGGCTCGTCATTCTGGAAGTGGGGTAATCAGACGTATTATCAGGATCTGAATGTTCAGATAGACAAGAGGATTTCCAAGTCATTTAAGTTGAACCTGATGTATATGAACCAGTTGTATAACAAGACAGCGATAGAAGGCGAAGGAGGGATGATACATTCTGACATCATAATTGCTGAGGCTAAATATCGTATGAGCAAGTCCCTTACGCTAAGAGGCGAGGCGCAGTATCTATTTACAAAGGACGATCAGGGAGATTGGGCGTATGGACTTTTAGAACTGTCGTTGGCTCCAAGATGGATGTTCTCTTTCTCTGATATGTATAATGCCGGAGATACTCATCTGCACTATTATATGGGGTCTGTTGCATTCGCAGAAAAGGGGCATCGCCTGCAGATAGGCTATGGCAGGACAAGGGCAGGATATAATTGCTCAGGGGGAGTGTGTCGGTATGTGCCCGCCAGCAAGGGGGTAGTGATGTCGTATAATTATAATTTCTGACGTATGAAGCACTTATGTCTTTTCATAATGATCATAACAGCGTGGTTGTCATGTAGTCATATCGATGAAGACAGTCGTCTGATTGAGGTGCCTCATGCGAAGATATCCAGGGCTGTGTTGGTGGAAGAGTTTACAGGCCAGCGATGTGTGAATTGTCCTAATGCGGCAACAGAGATAGAGCGTCTTCAGGAGGAATATGGCAAGGAAAGCGTTATTGCAGTTGCCATCCATTCCGGTCCACTCGCAATATATTCAACAGACAAAGTCCTGGGGCTGAGAACAACTATAGGCGATGAGTATTACGATTATTGGAGAGTTGAGGCAGAGCCGTCAGGACTTATAAACAGGAGTGGGGGAGTGCTGCTATTGGATAAATGGGCAACAAGGGTTTATCAGGATATGCAGAATGAGGCTCCTGTAGAATTGGCGGCAAAAGCAAAAATCGCAGATAATGGTCTGATAGAAATCGGGATTGAGTTCCTGTCAGTGAAGGATTTCTCTGGGAAACTGCAGGTCTGGATAATAGAAGATGGCATTGTTGCCCTTCAGATGCTTCCTGATGGAACTTTGAACAGGGAGTATGTTCACAATCATGTATTCCGTTCTACCGTTAATGGAGCATGGGGTGACGATGTTGTTTGGCCATCAGGAAAACAAGGCATATTGTCATTCTCTGCAGAGGTGCAGGTGGACTGGAATCCTAAAAACTTGTCTGTTGTTGCCTTTGTTTATAACGAAGGTGGTGTTCAGCAAGTTTGCCAAAATCCCGTAGTTTATTGATAATATTTAAACAATAGTCTTATGATAGAACTTAAAAACGACCTGCTGACGGTCATTGTTTCAGAGAAGGGAGCAGAGCTCCAAAGTATTAAGGACGCAAAGGGAAAGGAATATCTGTGGCAGGCAGACCCGAAGTATTGGGGGCGTCGCTCACCGATATTGTTTCCTATTGTTTGCAGTGTGAATAATGAGACCTATCGCGTAGATGGTAAGGAGTATCATCTTCCACGTCATGGATTTGCCCGTGATGCTGAGTTTACGCTTATCTCCAAGAGCGATCGCAAGGTGACTCTGGCTCTGGAGTCGTCAGAGAAGACAAAGGAGGTCTATCCATACGACTTTACTCTCTCTGTGAGCTATGTGCTCGACGATAACACGATTGGAGTGATCTGGCACGTTCACAACACTGATACTCGTGAGATTCACTTCCAGATAGGTGGTCATCCTGCCTTCAATGTGCCCGACATGAAGCCTGGAGCAGATCAGCAGGGTCGTATCCGTCTGGACAATTCTGACCCAATGGATGCTCTTCACAGCTATCCTGACAGCTCGCACGAGATGGACGAGGTGCCTTTCGTTGAGGCAGAGGACGGAATGATGGAGTTTTCAAACAATACA